>Ga0123355_10000119_pt1 | contig 89544 bp, 91 predicted proteins | sample TergutEmb28metaG_3_FD_89872 | JGI IMG/M metagenome (GOLD analysis project Ga0123355, IMG submission 89872) | Embiratermes neotenicus P1 segment gut microbial communities from Petit-Saut dam, French Guiana - Emb289 P1 | ecosystem: Host-associated > Arthropoda: Insects > Digestive system > Gut ... | reverse complement strand
CGTCAGCTCGTGTCGTGAGATGTTCGGTTAAGTCCGATAACGAGCGCAACCCTTGTCGTTAGTTGCCAGCATTAAGTTGGGCACTCTAGCGAGACTGCCGTAGGTAATACGGAGGAAGGTGGGGATGACGTCAAATCATCATGCCTCTTACGGTTGGGGCTACACACGTGCTACAATGGTAACTACAAAGTGTCGCAAGCTGGTAACAGTAAGCCAATCACAAAAAAGTTATCTCAATTCGGATTGTGGGCTGCAACTCGCCCACATGAAGTCGGATTTGCTAGTAATCCCAGATCAGCATGCTGGGGTGAATGCGTTCCCGGGTCTTGTACACACCGCCCGCCAAGCTACGGAAGTTGAGGGTACCCAAAGATACTGTGCTAACCCGCAAGGGAGGCAGGTAGCTAAGGTAAAACTGATAACTGGAGTTAAGGCGTAACAAGGTAGCCGTACGAGAACGTGCGGCTGGATCACCTCCTTTTAAAGAATACGATTCTGCGAAATAACGGAATCCAACACAATAAAGGTCGAAAAATCGATTCCGAACAAAATCATCTCTGGGATAGTATGAATGTCGACTAGTAATACTTTCTCGGTTTTGCATCAAAGTTCACAATGAATTGATTTCTGTGTAAAAACAAAACAAAATCTGTTTGATTTTATTGTTGCTTGATATTAAGTCTGTTAAAGACAATCTTAAAAACTCTCTCGTTGGTTGTGGAACTACGGGAGAGTTTTTTGTTGTCTTGAATAATTTATCTAAAAATCATTTTGAGAAAATTTTAATATATGATAAAAATGGTTTAAGGAGAAAAATTATGCAAAAAGTAAAAATTTCGTTGATGTTGCTTTGTGTTGGGCTGATAACTGTGTTATGTACTCATTTTGTGTTGGGCGGAAGAAATTTTGATAGGTTAACGAGAAGTGTTGAGAGTAATCTTGACCATTTAGCGATGTTACAGATGTTTGATAGGTACGAATGGACATTGACAGAAAACGCACTAGTATTAGAAACAGAAAAATCAATCCCATTGTTTTTTAGCGAGTTGGATTTGCTGGGTTATGGTGGAATGGAGCAAGAAACACTCCACACTACTTTTATATCTGCATATTGTGTAGTGGAAAATTTGGTCCACCTTACTATGCAGTTGTGGAGTCGAGATGGTGAATTAGTTCATTGGGAAATTCTTACAGGAGTTGCGTTTTATGACGATAGTGGTACTGTAGATACAGTCTTCAACGTTGACGGCGAATTTGTTTTGATGAGCGAAATGATGAAAGCAACTACACTTGATAACTTGTTTTTGAGAAGGGCAATAAGGTCTGTTGCTAATGCTGTGTCAAATGCGGTAACTACTGTTGTAAACACAGTCGCAAATGTTGTTGTAAATGCGGCTGCAACAACTGTGAATGCTATGGTAAACACTGCTGCAAACCCAGCACAAAATAGTGGCAATATGACTGGAAGCATTACGATTACTGTCGGTGCAGGTATTCTTATCTTTGGTGGACTAATTCTTGCCACTCTTGCGTTAGCACAAGCGGGTGTAGGTGTAATTTCTGTTGTTGATGTAATAACTGACCCACTTGTTGATGTTCTTGCCAATGTTGAAAGGTTATTAATAACAACAGCCTTGTTGTTAACAATGCCCAGGGGTGTATTTTTCCCAGCAATGGTCGGCGGAGATGCACTAGGCAGAAATGGCTTTTTTATGATCCCAACACCAATAAATGAGCCAGTTGCTATAACAAGAATGGCCACAGGTGGTGATATGGGTGGTATAGCCACATTGATGATGACTGATGCTCAACGTGTAGCAACCACAGTTGCGGCAATGTTTGGAAGGGGTATAGCTCTTGATGGACCACATGGAACTGGTAATGCTCCAGGATTTTTCCCACACTTTCATGTTGAAGGTCGACCATTCCCTAGCGGACACTCTTGGTTTAGAAATTTTAATTAAAGTGAAGTTATGAAAAGGATTAATGTTTAAATGGGAACATCAAATTTGTTTTTGTTTGATAAAAATGTTGATACAGAAAAAGTCATAAAACTTGCCAATATTTTCGACCAACTTTTTCCTGTTGAAAATGCAATTTTCATAGGCGATGGTATTAATGCAAATGATTTTAAGGTTTTCGAGAGTTTTTATGCAATCTTTATAACCAACCATGGCTATGAAGATTATAAAGTTAAATTTAATAGCATTGATGAGTATGGAGAATTTTGCAAACAAGAAATTTACGACATGATTCGGGATATAAAAATTTTGATGAAGCAACCAGATTATAAACAAAAATTAAAACTATTTCTAAAACGCTATTTACCAATTGAACAAGAGTATTCTGAATTACTTTCAAAAAGTGATTGGTGTGGTGATGAATTTCTCAAGATAGCAGAAGATAAAAGTTTGTCTGATTTGGAAAAGGATGAAAAGTACATTGAAGTTTCTCGCGATTGGCACAGACAACAAGAGAATTTAGTGCATTCCAGTGAATTCAAATCTAAACAAGACGAATTGAATAGAATTATTAAAGAGCACAGACTATTAAATGCGTCAAGATATTTCGATGAAGAAATTATGAAATTTCAGGCCAAGAGTATTAATTTAGCCGAGCATAAAGAGTGTTTTGAAAAATTTATTGAATTTGTTGCCGAGATTTTTAAATGTTACGATAAAATCCATATTTTAAATACAAAGAATAGAGATAATTGGCGACCAAATACACCAATACATATTCTGGAAGTTAAGACCATCAAACTATCAGACCTTAAAATTGAAGATACTCTATTTTTGCCCCACAACACCTTACTCACCATAACAAAATAACATTATGAAAAACACTACAATACATTTCATCATTCTCTACATCCTACTCACCGCCTGCATAGTCGGTCTTATCCTCTCATTCGTCCTGCAACCCACAAGTGCCGAACGAATCTTCCGCAACCACATGAGAACAGTCGTCGAAGTCCGTGCATGGAACGACCCACAAGAAAAGGCATTTGGTTCGGCTGTTGCAATTTCCCGAAACGGAACATTCATAACAAACGCCCATGTCATAAGTTTTCGCCATCTTAGCAACGATATAGTCTTTGACAATATTCAAATCCGATTTGCTACCGACGAACATTTCATAGACGCAAGCCTTGAACGAATCGACCACGACATCGACCTTGCAAAAATCAAGATAGACAATACAGGAGTGAATATCCAACCAGCCCGATTCAGAAACACAAGAGTACACGAAGGCGAACGGGTTTACGCAATCGGAAATGCCCAAAACCACGGCATTTCAATAATCCAAGGACTTGTTTCCAAAAGAGAAGTTAATATAGAAGTAGGAAGTCGAACTATAACCGCCATCCAATGTGCACTACTCATAACACAAGGTAACAGCGGTGGTGCTTTGGTGGATGCCCGAGGAGATCTTATTGGCATCACAACATTCCGCCTTCGTGACAGCGGTGGCAATGTGATTTATGGTCTAAGTTTCGCAATTTCTATAAGTGTAGTTCAGAGGTTTCTAGATTCAATGTAATACTATCGCAAATACAACAACCACTATGATTCCTATCATGGTGGAAAGCGTTACGAGCTTTCTGTTGCTTGAATAACTGTAAGAAGTTGGTAACATCTCTGAAAATACGACATACAACATTGCGCCTGATGCGAACGACAGTGCGTAGGCGATTAGGGTTTCATTCATGCCTATAAAGTATCCTGCGATTGCACCGATTAGTATAGGTAACCCAGCAAGAAAACTGAACAGCAATACTTTCCAAGTTTTCATGCCGCTTGCCTTCAGGGGTAGTGCAAATGCCATGCCTTCTGGTATATTGTGTAGTAATATAATAATACCTGTTAAGATTCCAATGTCAATATGCTCGCCAGCACCTATTGCGATTCCTTCGGGTAAAGAATGTAAGATAATTGCTATGAAAATTACCATGCCCATTCTTAATAACTTTTGGGAGTCTACGTTTTCGGGCTCAATACCAATATTAAGATGTTGCCTCTTTTTATCTTTAAAATTTTTAAGTGTATCTACGCAAAAAACAAAAACTGCTCCAAAAATCACTCCAATGAGAGCGGCCCATATGCCGCCATGTTCATATGATTCGGGCATTAATTCAAATAAAGAAACACCCAGCATAGCACCACCAGCGAACCCCAACATCATGGCGATATAGTTTTTACTCGGCTTTTTTATAATAACGCCGACTATGCCACCAGCGAAAGTTCCTACAGACCCCGCAATAAATGCAATAATAATAACTCGCAATAACATAACTGCTTTAAGTATTTAACATCTGTGGTTTAAAGTCAATCAATGATTTACTTAAAACTCAATTTTGGCGATTTGACTAAATTATGATATACTCATCTCATGAATAAAAAGGTTTTAATAGGTCTGTCTTGGCCGTATGCAAATGGTCGATTACACGTGGGGCATATAGCTTCGTCGCTTCCCGCAGATGTTTTGGCACGTTTCCACCGCATGTTGGGTAACGATGTGTCTTTTGTAAGCGGCAGCGATTGTTATGGAACGCCTATACTTGTGCAAGCACGGGCAGAGGGTGTGACCCCGCTTGAATTGTCAGACAAATACCATGCACACCATACGAACGATTTTCATAGACTTGGTTTTACATTTGATAACTACACAAAAACAACAAGCAAACATCATGGCGATTACGTCCGTGAATTTCATAAAGAACTATATACACAGAAAAGCAAAGAGCACAAAGATGTTGAAAGTTTAGTTTATGATCATTCCGCGATGCAACTGTATTGTGAAGATTGCAAAAAGTACTTGCCTGACCGCTATGTCGAGGGCGTTTGTCCGCATTGCCAACAAGACGCAAAGGGCGACAGTTGCGACGGGTGCGGAAAAATTCTTGAACCCGAGGAATTGCTATCCCCAAAGTGCAAACTTTGTACAGGGCGACCAGTACCACGAAATACGAAACAACTTTATTTGAATTTATCAGCACTTGAAAATAGCATTAGAAAATATTACAACGAAAAAAAATCCGATTGGGCAAATAATGCAGTGGGGTTGACTGGAAGATATTTGAACGAGGGACTTCGTGACCGTGCAATCACCAGAAACATTGAATGGGGAGTGGATTTACCAAAAGAAGCGCAAAAGATTTTTAATTTGTCAAAAGGCGAATTTGACGAAAAGAAAATTTATATCTGGGCGGAAAATGTGCTTGGATATTTTGCGGCAACGAAAGAATATTGTGACAAGAATGGGCAAGACTGGAAAGAATTTTTGTTAAACGAAAAGCCTTTGCATTATTATGTTCACGCAAAAGACAACATTCCGTTCCATGCAATTATCTTGCCAGGGTTATTGCTTGCCAATACCACACGAAAATACCACCTGCCCGACATGATTGTTTCAAGCGAATATGTGACCTTGGCGAACGATAAGATGAGCAAATCAAAAGGCAATTTAATAACCGCCGAGGAACTTGCAAACACGTTTGATGTCGACGCGATCCGATATTACTTTCTGCGCAATGTGAACGACAAAAAAGATGTGAATTTTACAATGCAAGATTTCGCATCAACGGTCAATGCCGAATTGGTGAATGGCTTTGGTAATTTAGTAAATCGAACACTTTCGTTTATAAAGAGCAAGTTAGAAGGACAATTATTAATTATTAATTATCAATTATCAATTAAGGAAAATATTAATAAGACCTTTGACGAAGTAGGGGAGTTAATCCACAAAGGCAAAATAAACAAAGCATTGCACAGAGTAATGGAGCTTGTAACGCTTGGGAATAAAATGTTCGACGAATTCGCACCATGGAAAAGTGTTAAAGAAGACATAGAAAAATGCAAGCGAGACTTATTCGAAATTGTGACTATCATTGCAAATTTGTCCGTGTTGCTTGCACCATTTATTCCGAATATTTGTGAGAAACTAGCGAAGTGGCTTGGTGTTGATATAACAAAGTGGTCACCTACATACAAAAAAAACTTCCATATCGGTGATATAGAAGTTTTAGTCAAGCGGGTGGAACTTATTCTTTCATAGACCTTAACATATCTCGTTGTTGTTTCTTGACTTCGAAAGTATCGCCTTCGTTAAATTTGTAAGTTTTACCACTATTCGCTACGAAACTTCTATCGTTAACGTTAATGTTGTGGTCATTTACAGTATCTATCCAATTACCCGTTTGTGTACAGATAACCTTATATTTGTCAGAGCCATGAATCTTTTCAAATTTGATTTTTTCTAATGGTACGTATCCGCCTGAACTTCCTGTTGATGTGGTTCCGCCACTACTACTGAAAGCACCGCCACTGCCGAATTCGTCTGCTACAGCACTTGCCGTTTCTGCCACAAGTTGTGCACCAAAGGACGCCGCACCTGCCGCCGATGCACCCAAACCAACATAAACGGCAGCCGTGAATACAAGTACAAGTAACGCACCAAGCCAACCGACCCAACCAAGACCCGGTAAAAAGCCAACAATAATTACGACAACAGCAATGATAGTAGCGATTAAAAAGTATACGAGTTTTAACTTACCCATAGAAACCATCTTTTTGACGCGCGCTGCGTCTTTATCATTTCCAACAAATGCAATAGCCATAAGAAGCATAAATGGAATGCAAAGACAGAGTGCAACTAATGTCGCCCCCAGACCAGTTCTGTTCTCGGCAAAAGTGTCACTAAATCTCGTAAGTGCAACTGCGACACCCACCAACAACCCGTAAACTAAAGCAAATATAAGCGACAATTTTTTAACCTTTTTGTATTGGTCGACGTAAAATTGCCACTCCTTTTCTTGCATTTTGCCGCCTCTTTTCTGGTATTTTTGAAAACCCATATTTTCCTCCTATGTTTACTTTATTATGGGGGCATCGATAAAAATGTCAAGCACTTTTTGTCGGTTAATGGCTTAAATAACATCTTCTTCTTTCAGTATCTCTCTAACTTGTTCTTTTGTATAGCCCTTGTCAAGTAACTCTTTAATTCTGGCTTGTGTCTTTTTGAAGTTCTCTTGACTGTGTTCGGGCACGCGAATAATCTCACCCTTATGATTTTTAAGGTAAACAAATTTTTCTGGTTCATCGTTCATGTTTAACTGACTTCCTTTATTCTTTGTACCAATACATTCTTGCTTGGACCTTTTACCTTCAGAGCATATTCAAGCAAAAACATCTGTTGCTTGCGGTTAAGCGATGGTACATTCGAGCCACTCTTTTTTGTAAGAGCAACAAACACATCGTCCAATATCGCGGTCATACGAGATGCAAAATCCGTATTCTTGTTCGTCACAACAAGTTTCAGAATTTCACCAGCTTCGTCCACCTTTGATGCAACAACGAGTGACGAAAGGTAAGCAAGATTAGAATCTGTCGCCGAAGTCTTTGCGGTGTTGTAAATCAATTTCAAAAGCGGGGCAGACTCACTCAATAATTGGCGCATTTTTGATTCGCTACGGTTTTTAAGTATATTAAAAATCCCTCGTTCCAAGTTAATCGAGACTTGCTCGTTCGATAGCATATTTACATGCGTTGACATGTAAAATTCCCACATCTCAAACGCGGTCTCGAAGTCATTTACGGCCAATTCCTCAAAAAGTGGCAAAACATGCGGAGTTGAAGGGTCGGTGTTTCCTATTTGGATAATAAGTGAATATTTACGCAATTCTTTAGAGTTCATAGAGACATTGTAACAGAACAGCTTGAAAAAGTCAAATTTTTCTGTTATATTTATCTCATAAATGACAAAACTTTTGCCCGAAAAACAATACAAAATTGCTACTGAAATTATTCGTTCGGGCCGTCTTGTCGCTTTTCGCACCGAAACGGTGTATGGTCTTGGTGCTGATGCAACCAACGCGGACGCAATTGCAAAAATCTTTGTTGCAAAAAACCGCCCAAGCGACAACCCTTTGATTGTGCACTTTTCGTCGATTTGTCATCTTGGCGAATACTTTGAAATTTCCCACACTTATAAAAAAGTCTTAAAGAGAATAAAGGGTGCGCTTACAATAATTTTGCCTTACACTCAAGGCTCAAAGGTTTCAGAGTCTGTACTTGGAAAGGACAACAATGTTGAAAAGTCCATTGCTGTGCGAATTCCGTCATGCAAATTTTCAAGAAAGTTCATAAAGTCTTGTGGAGTGCCAATTTCCGCCCCGTCCGCGAATACTTCGACACGACCAAGCCCCACCACATGGCAAGCGGTGCATGCCGACCTTGATGGAAAGATTGGTGCGATATTGTGCGGACGGCAAACGCAAATTGGGCTTGAGAGTACTGTGATTAAAATCGAAAACAATACGATACATATCCTGCGACAAGGTGGTGTCAGTGCCGAAATGCTTGCCAGAAAAACAGGTTTGCTTGTTCAGATGGCAAGTGGCAACATAAAAAAAGCAAGCCCAGGTACACGGTATAAACATTATGCGCCGAACAAGCCGTTATTTGTCAGTGAAGACCCCAGTGATACTCTTGATTACTTTATGGAAAAAGGTGCGATAATTTTATGTTTGACTAAGAATAAGGGCATCTACAATGGGATGCCAACAATCACTCTTGGAAGCACAGCAAAGAAAGTTGGCAAGAACTTATACAAAGCCTTGCGAGATGCGGAAAAGCTCGTCAAACATGATGACGATATTATCATAATTGAACAAATGCCCGACACACCAGATTTTGATACAATCCGTGAAAGAATCGAAAAAGCAAGTCAGGGGAAAATATTATAATTAACGCCTTGGACCTTCGGCTATGAATAACGCAGTCCTATCTTTCGGTCCGTGTATAGCCTTGTCAATTTCCAAGTGTGTAAAATGTTTTTCCAAAGACTCCACAATTTCCCTGCCATGTTGATTCTTTATAATTCTCCCGCCTTTGAATTGAAATTGACCATCAATTAATGTACCTACGTAAATCCCATGTTCTTTCAATGCTCTTGCACATGCCTCGGTCGATGTATCAAAAGTGAGTTCCTTTATTCCATATTTACTCATATCTTGGGCACGATAATTTATAGCAATATCAAACGTATTCCAAAGGTTTTCTGGCATTCCCTCAACTGGTGATACGTATATAGTGCCCGATGCATTATTTTCGAATTGAAGTTTATATGGAACACCGGGATTCCCTTGCATCATTCCTTGTTCAAATCCAATGACATCTGCATCGCAGTTTTCAGCCAAAGTCTTCATAAAAGCACCAGTTCCTGTCCCGATGTCTAAGACCCTTTTTCCGACAAGCGGAAATTTCTTTTTTGTAATCAAATGCTGTATATCTTTTTCTGCCATAAAGTGTGGGGTAGCACCCATAGGAAAATGCTTTATTGTTTCATAATCTTCCTCATGCACCAAGTCGGCAAGCGTTGTAAATTTTCCGGCACGATTTGCCGCAAAAACTTGTTCCATCAATGCGTTGTATTTGACAGTGTCATATCCATATGATTCATTCATGTGTACATTATAATCCATGCACCTCGAAAATGTCAATAGTGACTATTTTACCCGTTCGTATTCTAACTTTAATCGTACGCCATGTTTTTCGAAAACCCTCTTTCTTATAGTTGAAATTAATCTATCCACGTCCTTTGCCGTTGCTCCGCCCTTGTTGACTATAAACCCCGCATGCTTGTCACTGATTTGCGCGTTGCCGATTTGGCGACCCTTCAGTCCCAATTCTTCCACGACTTTACCCACGAAAAAATCGTTAGCCGGTCTTTTAAATGTGCTACCCGCACTAGGTTCTATAGGTTGACCTGCTCGTTTAGTTTTATACTCTTTCTCCCTTTTAGTAATCGAAGAGATTTTATCTTTTTTAAGGTGAAAATACGCACCCAGAATTATCCAATCTTTTTGTTTTTGAAAGATACTTTTTCTATAAGAAAATTTTAATTGTGTCGATTGTAAAGTTTTTAACTGCCCGTCAATTAATATATCAACACACACGACAGTATCCGACATCGCTGACCCATGCGCCCCTGCGTTCATGTATACGGCACCACCTACTGTCGCGGGAATTCCGACACTCCATTCAAGTCCAGTTAATTCTTTATCTCGGGCGAAAGCCATAACCTTTGCAAGCGACACGCCCGCATCAACATATACAAAAGGACCATTGTCAATAATTTCTGCAGACCCAAGTTTAACGACCACTCCGTCATAGCCCTTGTCACTTACAAGTAAATTCGACCCATTGCCAATGATAAAGAACTTTTCTTCTATGTATCGCAGGGCGGAGATTAGTTTGAACAAAATTTCTTTACTTCTCGCGACGACGAAAAACTTTGCGCTACCGCCAATTTTGAACGTAGTTTTTTGTGAAAGTGGCAGGTTCTCGAACACATTTTCACTTCCACAAATATGTTCAAGATAGGTTTTCAAAATCTGGTTCATGTCTATGTATATGTGACACACAGATTATTCTGCTTCAATATTTTCTTCCTTGAATAAGTCGCAATCGAAAAACTCAACAAGAGATATTTGTAGTCCAAAGCATAGATTATGAATTGTAGCAATTTTGGGATTGGCACTTCTCCCAGAAAAGATACTGTTTACAGTAGATTGAATTATACCAGATAATGTACAAAGTTTATTTGGTGTAATACCCCTTTCTTCACATAGTTGTCGTATGCGTATTGCTATGGCTTCTCCGACTTTCATTTTATCTCCTAGTGTGAATACATCGTTGACAAACTATACAGGATTAGATATATTAAAGTTGTGAATACATCGTTAATGACAAAAGAACTTGTTGAGAATTACATGGAAGAAAATTTAATGACAAAGACAAATTTTCGCAAAATATGTCACTTGACACCATCTCAATTATTTCAAGTGATGAACAATAACCCAAACATCAAAGTAGGTGTTCTTGCACGAGTTGCCAAAGAATTGGGTATTGAAATAAGCGAGTTTTTTGGTAAAATATAATGTGAATAAAATCCTTGAAAAATTGGAAATTACTCCCACCCGTTCGGGCGTGTATATGATGCGTGATTCGGGTGGGCGAATTATATATATAGGAAAGGCAAAGAACTTGAAGGCTCGTTTATGGTCGTATTTCAAATCGGGGTCACACGATACAAAAGTCACCGCAATGCTTGCAAAGGTTCATGAATTCGATTATTTCATAACCGCAACCGAAAATGATGCGTTAGCATTGGAAGCCAATTTGATAAAACGACACAGCCCGCATTACAATGTCCTGTTAAAAGACAGTAAGAGTTTCCCATATATTCGTATCGTCGAAAAGGGAGACTTTCCGTATCTTGAAGTCGCGCGCAAGACAAAGATAGGCCAAACCGACAAAGGAAAACAAACCTACTTCGGACCATACTTTAATGGCATTTGGGCACGCGAATTATTAGAAGTCGTCCGCGATATTTTCCCTCTGCGTTCTTGTTCTGACATAGAATTTCGGCGCAAAAAACCCTGTGTCAATTCACAAATCGGGCGGTGTCTTGGTGTGTGTGCATGGAATCCGACAAGGGCTTCCTCTCTTTCGTCTGCGGAACTCGCTTCGCTCGAACAGTCCTCGACTTCAAGAGACAAACCCCTTGTCGATTCCCGAATCGAATACAAAAAAATCGTTGACGATGTTAAATCGTTTCTGCGGGGTGAGCGGGATTTTGGAGCACGTGAAATTTTGACCGCAAAGATGGAAAATTCCGCGAACTTGGAACAATTTGAACTTGCTATAAGGTATAGAAATGGCTTGGCTTTTTTAGATAAGTTAAAAGAAAGAACTATTACCGAAGTTGCCCGAAGTTTGAATGTGGATATCTTTGGCTACGCGTCAAGTGGTGAAATTTTCGTTGTAAGTGTTCTAACAGTCAGGGCAGGTAAATTGATTGGTATCCAAAATTTTTCGGAGATAAGCAAAGGAATTGAAACCGAAGAAGAATCGCTATCATCGTTTATCATGCAATATTATCAAGACAACATTGTTCCTGACGAGATAATATCGGAAGTACCACTTGAGGAAGTAGCGACGGCGCTCGGCTGTGGTGTGTTCTCTCCCAAAATTTCTATCAAGAAAAAACTTCTTAACATGGCTAAACAAAATGCCGACGAGTATTTAGGGACGAGTTTAGAAAAAATCAAGTACAAACACGAATTCACGCACGGAGCGTGCGAAGAATTGGGGCAAGTGCTTGGCATGGAAAAAACTCCCAGAAAGATTGAATGCTATGACATATCGCACACGGGTGGCGAAGAAGTTGTTGCATCTATGGTAGTTTTCATTGACGGCATTGCAAACAAGAAATTATACAGAAGATTTCGCATCAAACACGGGCAAGGCAACGATGATTATTTAAGCATGCAGGAAGTCATTCGGCGCAGGCTTGCACGATTGGGTGGCAGCGATGATTCTTTCGGGTCGGCACCATGCTTGATTGTAGTCGATGGGGGAAAGGGGCAACTTTCAGCGGCTCTTTCTGCTGTCGCAGGACCACAAACGACAAGTGACATTAAGTTCATCTCTCTTGCGAAAGAGAATGAAGAAATTTTTGTGACTGGGCAAAGCGAGCCAATAGTTCTTTCTAGAAGAAGTTATGCACTACGACTGTTACAAAGATTACGTGACGAGGCACACCGCTTTGCAAAAGATTTTCATGTAAAAAGTCGCGGTCGCAAAATCAAGTAAGTGTTCATATCCTGAAGTAACTGTCAATGAATTTGACGGATTTACAAAAGGAGAAACTTAAAATATGAACAGCATTTTTTGCAGAGTAATGCACGGGTGTGAGTGCGAAACCACACGAAACCACAGACCAGACAGAGACGAGGAGAGAGAGCGTCCAGACCACGGCAGACCAAGTGGCGGCGACAGACCACATCGACCAGATCATGACAGCGAACATGACCACGAGCATGGTCATCACCACCGACATTGTAGAGTAGGTCCACGCGGTCCGCAAGGTCACACAGGCCCAGCAGGTCCAGAAGGTCCACAAGGTTGCCCAGGTCCACGCGGTCCTAGGGGCGAACGTGGCGAGACAGGAGAGCGCGGTCATCACGGCAGACCTGGCGAACGCGGTCCAACAGGTGCGACGGGCGCAACAGGACCAGTTGGTCCGCGCGGACACAGAGGTGAGCGCGGTGAGCATGGACGTGATTGTGACATCTGTATGTTGGGTGAAGAAATCATGGAAATGTGCAACGCAAGACGTGGCGGGCCAAGACGACCACGACCAACAAGTGAAGACATCAGCGAATAAGAATTTTCTATAACCCACGAAAAAACCGCTAACATCAGCGGTTTTTTGTTTGCCATGATTTTTATAGTATGATATGCTCATGATATATCTTAAATATAAGGAGAAGAAAAATGACGAAAAATCAAAAATACGCGATTCTTTCAATTTCGTTGGGAATATTGATGTTTATCGCACTTGCAATGCCTTTTGCTAGAACAAGGATAGAGACAGTAGGAGGTACGATCAACGAAGAACGCATGAACGGATTTGACATAATCCGTGGCATATGTGAGGGTGGGGTAGGTAATTTTGCATTTAATGCAACGGCGATTATGTTAATAGTAATGACTGCAATCGCAAGTGCTCTTATTTTGTTAGGTGTTGTATTGCTGGTATTGCCAAATAAAACGGCTAACGGTACAAGTATGAAAATCGCATTATTTTTTACTGGTTTTGTTATAATGATTACAGGCATATTTGCTATATTATTAATCACAAATTCATATGACTATGAAGATAGTCTCATACTAGAATACAGTGCAACATTATGGGGTATTGGTACTTGGATTGTTTTCTGTCTTGGTATTTTGGTTATCTCACTATCTTTCTTTGTAGGCAAGTTGTTTAGAGACAAAGAAAAGAAAGCCGTGGAAAAATCTGCGTAAAACATCTCCAAATAAAAAATCCCCCTTTCATGCAGGGGGATTTTTTTATTCGCTTTCGCTGTCTTCTTCGCTTGCCTGGGCGATTGCGACACACACAACTTTCGCGTCTTTTACCTTCATAATACGCACACCTTGTGTGTCACGCGAAATTTTTGATATTTCTCGTGCACGTGTACGGATAATTGTACCATTATCGGAAATTAACATAACATCTTGGTCATGGCGCACTTGTTTCAAATTCACAAGCATACCTGTCTTTGCGTTGAATATACCTGCCTTGATACCCTTGCCGGCACGAGATTGAAGTCTGTAATCTTCTACGTCACTCCGCTTACCATATCCATTTGATGAAACTGTTAATATCTCGTATCCTGGGATAAGTGCCGTCATATCGACAACGCGGTCATTTGTGCGATCGATTTTCATACTCTTGACCCCGGCAGCTGTTCTGCCCATTGGTCTCACGTCTTCTTCACTAAACCTAATACATTTTCCACTACTTGCCGCCATCAAGATTTCGTCGCGACCAGTTGTAAGTTGTACAGAGATAAGTTCATCGCCTTCTTCTTTCAGGTTAATAGCGATTTTTCCGTTTCGTTGTATTCGCTTGAATTCGGAAATGTCGGTCTTTTTGATAATACCAAGTGCTGTCGCCATCATCAAGTGTCCGTTTTCGAACTGTTCGATAGGGATACATGATGTTACACGTTCGCCCTCGGATAATTGAAGTAAGTTGATTATCGCACGGCCCTTTGTATTTTTCGCGGCTTCGGGCACTTCAAATGCTTTGATTCTGTATACTCGACCTACGTTTGTAAAGAACATAAGGTCATGGTGAGTATTTGTTACAAATAATTGTTCGATGAAGTCCTCTTCTTTTGTGGCTTGGGTACGCACACCTTTTCCGCCACGGTTTTGAGTCTTATACTCGGCAAGCGGTAATCGCTTTACATAGCCGTAATGACTCATTGAAACAACCACATCTTCTTTGTCGATAAGGTCGCCAATTTCAATCTCGCCAAAGTCATGTGAAATTTCTGTACGACGTTCCTCGCCGTATTTTTCTTTGACTTCCAACAATTCTCTACGAATAATATCAAGAATCTTCTTTGGACTTGCAAGAATGGATTTTAATTCCGCGATGAGTTCTTTTAATTCTTTTAATTCTTGTTTGATTTTTTCGACTTCTAACTTGGCAAGTCGTGCAAGTCGCATGTCCAAAATTGCGTTGGCTTGGCGTTCAGATAACAAGAATTTTTCACATAATTTATTTCGTGCATCATCTCGGTCGTCACTTGTTTTGATTATGCGGATAACCTCGTCAATTTTGGCAAGAGCGATTACAAGACCTTCCAATATATGCGCGCGCTCTTCGGCTTTATCAAGGTCGAACTTTGTACGGCGTGTAATAACCTCTTTTTGATGCTCAAGATAATGAACAAGCATTTCTTTCAGATTCAGAAACTTTGGCTCGTTCCCAACAAGTGCAAGGAAAATAATGCCTGTCGATACTTGCAATTGTGTTTGCTTGTAAAGCGAGTTCAAAACTACGGGTGCTTGGGCATCGCGTTTGAGTTCAATCACGATACGGAGTCCCGTTCTGTCCGATTGTTCGTGAACACCGCTTATGCCTTCGATTTTTTTATCTTTCACAAGGTCGGCAATAGAAGCAATAAGTTTTGCCTTGTTGACCTGGTACGGAATTTCGGTCACAACGATTTGGTTTTTACCGCTCTTTGCGCTTTGTTCAATATCCGCCTTGGCACGCATAACCACACCACCACGACCGGTTTTGTAGGCATGGCGAAGTGCAGCACGGCCCATGACTACACCACCAGTAGGGTAGTCAGGCGCAGGGATAATTTTAATAAGTTGGTCAACAGTGACCTCTGGGTCGTCGATGATTGCGATAACTCCGTCAATGACTTCGTTCAAGTTGTGTGGCGGAATATTTGTCGCCATACCAACCGCAATACCGTCCGAACCATTTACAAGAAGGTTAGGAAAGCGGGCAGGCATAACGCTTGGCTGTGATTCGGTTTCATCATAGTTAGGCACAAAGTCAACCGTGTTCTTGTCAATTTCACGAAGAAGTTCAGATGAAATCGCGGCAAGTCGGGCTTCTGTATAACGCATGGCCGCCGCGTTGTCGCCGTCGACCGAACCAAAGTTACCATGTCCGTCCACAAGCGGGGCACGCATAGAGAAATGTTGTGCCATACGAACGAGTGCATCATAAATCGAACTGTCACCGTGGGGGTGGTATTTACCCATGGTTTCACCCACAATACGTGCACATTTTTTGTATTGCTTGTCGTGCATGACGCCGAGTTCATACATAGAATACAAAATCCGCCTGTGTACCGGCTTTAACCCGTCACGCACATCAGGAATAGCCCGTGACACGTTCACCATCATGGCATACGACATAAATGAATTTTTTAACTCGTTTTCAATTCGTACCTTTAACACACGCGTCTTGTCGACGATTTCCTCGTGTCCTACTTCGTTTTCGTTGTTGTCCATAGTAACTCCTTATTTTCTTACTTGTCCAGTTCTTTAGTCCCTGCATTATGTTTAAAATCATCACTTGATACGCCCAAGCTATAAACCATAGCATTTTCTGTCGAAGCGTATATTTCTCTAAGTGCCTCTTGAAGAAGATTAAAATCCCCAGTAAATTTTTTCATTATTTCATCTAGGTTATCTGTACTAGAGTTCGTACCCACTTCTATCCAATGAGCAAGATGTTTTAACAGTGCTATTTTTTCTTGATCCATCCTTAATTCTCCTTAATTACCAAACCTGTCTTGATTTTTTTCTAAGTGGTTGTTTATAGCTACACCGAGTTCTTTCAAGATTTCGGCAACCTGCTTTAGCGTTGTATCATTCATTTCAAAGTAGCTAATTGCAGTTTGTGGTTTGAAACCAAGACTTGCTCCTCTCTGGATTCTGCTGACAAACTCTTGCAAAATTGCCATTTTTTCAGCGTTCATTAATACCTCCTTGTTACATCCACGTACTTCAACGTATTTGATTCTCATTTTATTGTTCATTTCATGTTTCTTTCTCTCCAAATTTTACTTCAATAACATTATCTTTAATTGGTTGTGCAATCCCTAACTCGTCCAACTTCGCCATAATAGCAACTCTAGCGAGCTCAAGCCATTTTTGCTTATCTCCGCCAGCAAGATTAGCAAGGCCACCAGCCGCCTCATCAATAAGTTGACTTAAAAAGTCAGAATATTCCTTCTTATCAGTAATAGATCCAGCACTTTCAATCTTTTTACCGTATGATCGCCATACCCAAAAAACAAGATCTTGGCCACTGTTGTACATTTTTTCCTCCTTATATATCCAACCCATCAACATACTTCGCCGCATGTTCGGATATGAAATCACGTCGTAGTTCTGGCTTGTCACCCATAAGAGTCGTAAACATCTCGTCAGCAGCAAACGCATCGTCCATAGTCACCTGCAATATAGTTCTGTGCTCGGGATTCATCGTTGTATCCCACAACTGTGTCGGCATCATCTCTCCCAGACCCTTGTATCGTTGCAGGCTTGTTCCACTCTTTCCACTTTTTGCAAAGAACTTTTCTAATTCTTGGTCGGAATAGATGTATGTTTCGCTCTTGCCCTTTGTAATTTTGTAAAGTGGCGGTTGGGCAATGTAAACATGACCACCCTCGATAAGGGGTCGCATGAAACGATAAAAGAAAGTAAGTAACAAAATACGAATGTGTGACCCGTCAACGTCCGCGTCAGTCATGATTATGATTTTGTGGTAGCGCAATCTGTCGATAGAAAAATCTTCTTGAATTCCGCACCCAAACGCCGTAATCATATTTTTAATTTCCGCGTTTTCCAAGACCTTTGACAATCGGGCTTTTTCTACGTTAAGAATCTTTCCACGAAGTGGAAGTATCGCTTGGAATCGTCTGTCACGACCTTGTTTAGCAGACCCACCAGCACTATCTCCCTCAACCACATAAATCTCACATTTGCTTGCATCTTTTTCTGTACAGTCTGCGAGTTTCCCTGGCAGGGTAGTGGACTCAAGCGAACTCTTTCTTCTTGATAAATCTCTTGCATTCCGTGCCGCGTCTCTCGCATTACGTGCGGTAATACATTTCAATATAAGTTCTTTGGTTTCCTTTGGGTTTTCTTCCATAAATTCGCCAAAGCCCGCGATAAGTGACTTTTCGACTTCACCACGAATGTACGCGTTTCCAAGTTTTGTCTTTGTTTGTCCTTCGAATTGTGGGTCGGTCAATTTAACCGAAACGATGGCAACAATTCCCTCTAAACAGTCATCAATAGAAAGTTTGTCATTGTCGTTTTTTAATTGATTGGTTTTTTGACCATAGTCATTGATGACCTTTGATATAGCATTTCGGAAACCGATAAGGTGCGCACCACCTTCTTCGGTGTTGATATTGTTTGCATAGGTGTGAATGTTTTCGGCATATCCGTCGTTGTATGCAAACGCAACTTCGACTTCACTTGTCTTTCCAACTTTGTGGACATAGATTGTCTGTGGAATGATAAGTCCTTTGTTTCGGTTAAGGTGTTCAACGAACTCAACAATACCACCTTTATAGCAAAAGTCGTCGCTTCTCTCACGACCTGCTCTCATATCTTTTGCAATAATACGCAAGCCCTTGTTCAAAAAGGCAACTTCTCGCAATCTGGCACGAATTGTGTCATAGTTAAATTCTACGCTGTCAAAAATGTCAGCATCTGGCATGAATGTGATTTTTGTACCAGTTTTCTTGGTAGCACCCACATCGGCAAGGGAGCGTTGCGGAATACCGCGGTTGTATGTTTGTTTGTGTTCTCGGCCGTTTTGCCATACCACTACGTCAAGCCATTCGGACAGGGCATTAACAACAGAAATACCAACCCCGTGCAAACCACCCGATACTTTGTAACCGCCCTCGCCAAACTTTCCACCTGCGTGCAATTTTGTAAGAACTACCTCTACCGCACTTTTCTTCTCGGTCTTATGCATACCGGTAGGAATACCACGCCCGTTATCTATAACAGACACAGACCCATCTTTGTTAATTGTGACTTCAATAGTATCACAATGACCGGCAAGTGCCTCGTCCACAGAGTTATCGACTATCTCGACAATCAGGTGATGCAAACCTTTTGCGTCGGTTGTACCGATATACATACCCGGTCTTTTTCGCACGGGGTCAAGTCCTTCCAACACTTGGATTTGATCTGAACCATACTTTGCACTGACTTTTGAAACACTACTACCTTTTGCCACCAAGACACCACCTTCTATAAATTTACTTTCATATGTGCTGGACTCCGAAAAGTCCGTATCCCCAATTTAGTCATCTCAAAAACAGGGCTTCTGACTATCCCTAATTATACCACATACTCCACCTCGTGGCTAGTACTTTATTTCGCCAGAGGCGAAATAAAGGGCTAGTTTGTATTTATTGGTCTTCCGCCTATTATATAATACGCATAATATGGAAATGAATTTTCTCCATGAAAGACTCGCAACATATGCATGGTGTGCATCATTTGGTTAATGCGTTGCATCGCGGCACCTATCGTTTCCTCGCTCGGTCTCGTTGTTCTGGCGCTGTTTTGGAATGTGTTACGAATATTTGGGCTGGCATTAAATGTGACCAAATCTCGTGTTGCCCATAATTCATTTGAATCAAAGCATCGCCCCGTGAAGATCCCGCCTGTAATAAAACCTACACCTATAGAGAAATTATCCTCTTCGAATATAGATACACCAAGCGTTATATTGGTGTGTGTTTGTATACCAAACATATGTGCAACAGTAGGAAAGATGTCAATATTAGCCATGTATCGTACGATCCGACGACCAATATCTTCTAGAGGTGGTATCACTCGGGTTCCAGGGTCATGGTTATAAATCACTGGATTAAATGGTCGTGCGGAAAAAAAGTCTGTAACATCATTTGAATCCCATCTCCAACCAAGTGGCAGGGCATTTTGCCTTAAACTGGTTTCGGTTGGATTGTATACAATAAACGCGAGTTGTTCTCCAAGTGCACGGTTAACACGAGTGTTTGATAATTTCCCACCACCTGGGTTATTTCTATGACCGTACCAAGAATGTCCGAAATGGTCTGAATATAAAACAAGTGCGGTTCTGTCGATCATCATGACTGTGCCGCATGAATATCGGAAATCTGGTGTAGTTTCCAAATGTTCGATAAGTCGTCCGACACCTCTATCCAAATTGTGAACTTTTACAAGATATTGAAATGCAGCCATCCGTTCAAAGTCTGTTCCTATTGCCAGTTTTGGAAAAAACTGTGCAAGATAATATTCCATTTTCGCGATTGCTTCTATGTCGGGCAAGAAATTTTCTGTGTGACGATTGATACTTGTTGTGAATGCTCTTCTGTTATTATGGGGATAGGGGAGATCTGCAAAAACTGGTTGCCTGTTTTCATATCTGTTTATCAGATGAAGGTTAACGCTGTGATGTGGAGATACTGTAAGCACATAACTCATGAATGTTCTATCAACAGGTGCAATGTCGTATAAGGCAAGGTCTATCATCAAGAAGTCGGAATTTTGATTTGTGGTGCCTGCGATGCTGTCCTCTAAATAATCCTCCGGCGTATGGTAAAAATCAAAGCCCATAGACACAAACTTGGGGTCTCTTCTGAAATGTGTTCGCCAATTATTATGAAAAGCGCCCATTTGGTCGTATCCCGAACGACGGAAGATATTCGGCAAGCTCGAAGGTACATTATTCTCTGTATAGCTGAACCACATCTCTTGCCCCAACGTATGTCCACCAGTCAAAGAAACATATTCGGTCATAACTGTTCGCTCGAACGCGTGATATCCGTCAACCCAAGTTGACATGCTTTTTAATCTCCATATATTCGGTGTCACCAGTGGGTTAATCGCATCGAATTCAACTGTTTCCATCATCAACATGATTAAATTAAAATTCTCATCAAGTTCAAACGGATGTGCATCCAGTTCATTCCATGAACCTTCTGCGTATGGAACTGTCATACCAAATGATGGACGTATTCTCAAAATATCCAATAAATTCATTGTGTAAAACATCGTTGGACCAAAGCTTTGCATGAACATATGACGATTTAAAAATGTAGACAATACAAATCTGTCATTATTAAGGTTGTTGATGAAAAAGTCCTGTTCTCTGTCATCAAGCGGTGCCATATTCATAAACGAGCCGCTGACTGCTGTGAACATTACCAAAACTGCGACCATACAAGCGGCAGCTCCGCGCCAACTGTATTCATAGCCCGCTTTGTATTTCCTCTTTCTAAACTTTTTGTGTATTACAATTGATGTTATTAAAAACACAGCAACTATAATAACAACAAGAGCGGTAAGCAAGAAAGGTATATATTCCGAACTGCCGTGCTCGGCGATTTCGGTTATGCCACGCAAACTTTCAAGAATAAACAACTCCCCCAAACTACCCAGTGCCACCACATTGCCTACAATGGCGACTGCTCTTGCAATCAAGAACAATGTGAATATAGAGATTTGAGCGATACGACTTGGGATGATACTGATGACGAATGCGAATAATACCATAAGTAATAAAGAGAATAAATACATCCGCGGAAACGCCCAACCCAAGTTAATATACATGACCATGTCCAAAACAAACGAAGTAAAAACATACAAAACGGGGATTACAAGGGCGATAAAAAAACGAGATTGAAAAAACCTTTTGCGTTTACACATTAACAGACCACGACCATCTAATTCTTGTTCGGGTTTGGTTTTTTTGATTTTAACCTTCTTGGTTTTCTTTTCTAACCCCATAGTATAAATTATACATTTAAGTGCCAGATGTTGTCAAATATTATAGAGGCAATAGTGGTAGTCTGCCCGAGGAACTTTCGGGCACAAGTGAGGTCAGTTCTTTTGCCTTATCGTATGCGACATATGGCACGAAATAATCAAAAGAAAATGCTATCGCAAACACAGCCATCGGGATAGAGCCCTTTGGTTCTTGTCGTATAAATGGAATTTCATTTTGTTTCAATAGATCTTCCAATAATCCTGATAAAGGACCGCTGCTCCGTGTTGTCAGATACACCACATCATTTGTAAGCGGCGATTTCAATTTCTTCTTACCACAACGACCGCATTTGGTCTCGTTACTTTCAAAAACGATTTTGCACCGATTACAGTAAAGTTTACTCATAATTAATGGTTGCTTGCAAAGGTTTGGATCGGGTAAACTTTGCGACATAGGTCCAGTAGGATTTCCCTACACCCCACAACGCGTTGCCTTGTTGCTCTTTCGATTTAAGGGATGTAACCTGTCACCAGATGACTGGATTACCACTCAGCCTGCACCTTAATCTCCAATCCAACGGCTTGCGCCTCAGCCTAGAAGTTTTCCTTTGACTAGGATACTGCACCTTTGCAAGCAAATATAATATACGCGATTTTGGGTAAAATGTCTACCACTCACTTTTTTGAAAAGAAGCTCAAGAAACGTCCTACAGCAAAAACTATCTTCGCGTTGTTCTTTATTGCAAGTTTCTTTGCAACTGACTTCGCCATCACAGTAACGGCGGCAACAGTCGCGGTGACAAGTGCAACAATAAGTGCTTCTTGAAATGTTGTAAAGACTCCATTAACGATAATTATGAAAGCCAAAGAAAGACCTAATGCACCACTTATAATCCCTGTGACATCACCAAGTACATCGCTTAAAATACTGGATACCTTGTCGCTGTTTTTCACAAGGCGAATACAATTTTTCGCGCCCTTTATTTTTCGGCTTGCCATTGCGTTAAAGTGACTCAAATCGGCATAGGCGACTGCAACCGACGCTATGTCGCCTAAGAAGGCAATTAAAATCAGAACGGCTATAAGGACGATACAAATTATAATGCTTGTTGTTTGTAAAAATGTTTCTGCGACCAAAGCCATGCCGAAAGCTATGGCAAAAGTAAACACAAAAATAAACACCCACCACCAAAAATTTTTTCTGTGGGCGTTCTTTTTTCGATGTTTGTGTTCAATTTTTTCTTCGTCTTTCATTCCGTATTGATATTATACGTAAAAAGTTAATTTGTCAAAAGGGGTATTACACTTGATGAGTTTTTATAAAATCATATAATAATATAGGAATTAGAATGGCACAAGTAGGACATGGCACATTATTTTGGTCCTAAACTGCATTGACTTCATCTTTTCGTCATCATCAAATACAACTTTGCATCGGTTGCACATAAAAGTTCATTCTACACACCCCTTTTCTTTTTCTATTAATTCATGTGTGTCACGAAATTTTTTCATTAATTCTCTTAATCGTATTCCCCAACAGAAAAATGATAATGTAGATATCATTAGGCAAACTATAGACACCGCTAAAACTAATCCCCAACTTTCAAAAACATATAACCAAACAACTGCACTTAGTATCAAAGTGTGTAGGCACACTTGTTTGAATATTCTTATAACCTGTCTATCCAATTGTATATCATTGACTATTGCAGTTGAAGCATGCTGCAGGACAATTGTCCTCGTTTTCCAAAAATCTTCTTCCTTTGAAAAAGGAATTTTTTCTCTGGTTCTTTTTAAGGATTTCGCAATTTTTTTAAAGATAAAATCGCAAACAGATTGCGAAATCCAACCTATGACATATACTATTACAAAAATGATGAGAAATCCCAATATCCCAAAATCCATTACATAGCCCATTAAATTTAAAAGATTGAAGAAGTAATTTCCAAGAATTCTGTTAATGAGAAGCACTCCCCAAAGCATTGTTAAAATTCCCCCAACTATTGTGTCAATTACGACTACTAGCGAAAAACTCATAACATCCTCATTTGTTTACTTATTTTGGTAGTCCTTAATTCGTCCTATGCGAACCGAGAACCAATACAAGTATATTTCTTTAAGGGCGGTTTTGCTATAGATTTTTGTTATTAATTCTAAAAGGCTCATGATGACTTTTGATGCTGTTTTTTGTATAATATGATTATGGCTCTGATTGAGAACTACATACATAGAACAGATATTGTTTGGCAACCCTTATTCCACAAGAGTTCCTTTCGCCCTGACTATGAGCAGGATAAAAAATTAAAGCCTGTGATTGATTTTCTTTGCTCCAAATTGTCTTTTTGGTATTACAAGGACATAATGAGTGAAAACCCTTTTAAGCCATCTATGGACTTTACAGCAAGCGGTTATGGACGCTCTGCCGACATAATAGACCTAGAGGATAAAGACATTGCTTATATTGAAAAGGTCTTGAAATTTACGAAACACAGCCTCTTGCAAGGCTTTATATACGATGTGTTAGGTATTATTAAAAAAGAAAAGATATTCAAGCTCTTGGCATCAAAACACTTTATTGATTATGCAAAAAGTCTCATGGGCAATGATAATCACTTCGGATTACTCTTGCGTCCTTTGGAGAGAGCCTTTGCATTAATCGTCCTTGCAAAGGATAACGCAGAGGCAAAGAATTTCATCGATTTTATTTTTAATGATGTAGTATTGTCAAAGCATAAAAATAGTTTCCCTATAAAAGTCGCAATGATTGACCTCGTTTGCATGAATTACCGCAAGGCACAAAATTCTATGCTCAATATGATTGAGAAACTTTATGCTCAATACGAAAATGATAGAGAGTATCTGCCGTATTTGATACGCATAACGAAGTTAGTGATGGATATTTACAAGAGCAAGCAAGACAGCAAAAACTCAAAGGTCTGGGCAATCAAGCATGCCGAACAATGTTGCAATCTGGAATTCTTTTTGCCTGATACACTTAAGACGATTGATAAAGCCATTAATTTCCTGAACGACATTGATTTTGAATGGACAAATAAACTGAGGTTCAAGAAACAAGAGATGCAAAAACAGTTCTACGACCAGATGAATATGCAGACAGTCTCTATCCCACTTGATGAGAAACTTGCTAAAGATATTAACGACCATAAAGAGAAATTGACTAAACCATTCAAAGTGTTAGATGGTGTAGGTCAATTTTGCTACCTGTTAAAAGTCTTTCAACCATTGACACAGACTGGAGTTGACAAACAACTTGCCGATAGACTGAGCAACCCGCTTGTTTTAAGTGGAGTGTTCAATAATATTCGTTTTAATGATGATAACGAGATTATCTATCAATCTGCCCATGCAACCGAAGAACAAAAAGTGGAACTTGATAAAATTGAGATATATGTAAACTACCACAAAGTTTTATTTGATTTCATCTTTATGCCATTTTTGTGGTATGTAAAACTTGATGATGAACTAAAAAACCTACTGAAGGATATTTGTGAAAACAACTTGCTCGTTCAAAAAGATAGCAATCTCGTTCTTGAATATGTCCTCAGGGGTATGAATAAAGGGATACGCTCGGCGTTGGCAGACTTGATACCTCAATTTGAAGATAGTTGTCGCCTCTACATTCAAAACAGAGGCATTTTCCCTGTAATGAGAAAAGGTTCAAAAGATATAAAAGTTACACTTAATGAGATGTTTAGAGAGCAACAGTTTAGAACTGTCCTTGACGAATTGCTCGGTGAGGAATTAACTCAATCTATTGAAGTAATTGCTTGCAAGGAACTCGGTTCAAATATCCGAAACCGATATTTTCATAAGGGTCATGGCAATGACGAACAGGTTACAACTGATGAAATGGCATTGTTTTTTCTTCTTATTAAAGCATACTGCATGGGGTACGAACCACAGATAAAGCTACAAAGTAAGACAAAGCAGGCGAATATATGATAGTATTTATATGTTATGGAATTGTTTAGGCATTTACTAGATATTTTGAAAGCCTCTTTTGGAATGAGGCAAATAAAAGAATTGAAATCTCAATTATCAAAAATTATTGGGCTAAATCACGAGTTATTGAACCAATGCAATGAAATTGATAGGCTTTGCAATGAGAACAATACTCTGATTGACAAGGCAACAGAGCTTCTTGATAACCATAATTTCCACCAACAAAATCTTCATGCACAAAAAATTGGGCTAAAATCTGGTGTTCAATATAAGGCGAAATTGGCAAGCGAGAAAAATGAAAACTTGGCAAAGATAACAGATGCCCATAAGCAGAGAGAGCATTTTGAGACTGAGGTGGAGTTGAACAAAAAGAAATTATCTGCAATAAGGAATTCAATATTTTTCCTAATTGCATTTAGAAGTATGGTTATACTGTCATTCTTCGCCTCTGTCTTGATTGCTTTTAACTTGATTAGTTATGCTACTGGATTTACGGCACTGGCAAATAATCGGTTGTTTTTCGCATTATCAAATGGGAGCGTATTTTTAATTTGCATTTCCATGTTATGCCTAAGTGAAATCGCAAAGCGAAAGGAGCTAATAGAAAAAAGTAATTTTTTAATTCCGCTTATACCTTTCTTCATAAACCTAATTATTGGCACCCTTATGGTTTCACAGGGGATTTTTGCAGGCATTTTGATTAGCCTATTGACTTCAATTATAGCGATATGCCATGTTATTGCCTTAATAGGTTTGGCGAATAATCCAGAGCAGAAACAAAAATTCTTTCCTGACGAGTTTATTTTGTCAATACTGAACATCTTTGTGTTTGCTGTATTAATAATCATGAGCAACAACTCACTAGACTTGCCATTCACAATTTTTAATTCGGTGTTGTTATCTACCATTGTCGGCATGCTATTAATTAGTTACACTTGGAGTTTTATAAAGTTAAAGCATAAGGTTGATGTAAAATCATTTGCTAGGTTTGCCTCCCTGATTCTTAGTCTGGCTCTTATAACAGTCTTACTAATTTTAACAATATTTTCATTCACTTTTAGTCTATCTGGAATATTAGAAATTCTTTCAATAATTGCAGCGATATTGACTGTGTTTGGTGCAGTAATTATGGCTGTCTATCAAAATCAAAAAAATCAAAATGATTAGAAATTTACACATTCAAGTGTTCATACTTAAAAAGTGGGTCGTCTAAGAATTCTATTACGCCCATATTAAAACCATGAGCGAGTAATACAACCAAAGAAAAGGATATGTCTTTTGTTTTACCACGCATGAGACTAGACATAGTGCCGTGCAAAATTCCAGAGTTGCGTTCAAGGCGATAAAGTGTCATGTTCTTTTCGGCTAGAAGTTTATTAACTCGTTTTACTACCGCTTGGGTGATTAGGTTAAATTCGCTATTCTCTTTCATGCATAAGGCTACCAATTTACGCAGACAGAAATAGGCAGAGAGGTCTCCGTAAGTGCTTGTGTTTTTCTTTCGCTTTCGCTATCCTGTTTTAGGCAGACAAGATTGCCTAAAGGAGAAGCTCATGAAAAGAACTCTAATAGTCGCCGCTTTCTTTAGTATCATTCTGGTATCATTCGCCCTTGTGGGGTGTGGTAGTAGAGATGACACGGATACGCAAGAACAGCCACCAACACACACAATCCAGTTACACGAACCTACAGGTCTTGCAATTAACTGGGACAGCCTAGTTACAACATGGGAACAGGTAGAGAATGCCACAGGTTATGAAGCTAGGGTTCGTTCGCTTTCCACTCTTGTAGATATGCCTATTATAAGCACAGCAGAAACAACTATAAATCTCACAAACCTTAATCTTACTTACGGGGCATATGCAGTTTATATCCGTGCCATAGGGCAACGAGTAGAAGATACCCTTTATAGGGACAGCGAGTTTACAGCAGGCAGATTGTTCGCAGTTAGACAGGCAATACAAATACCAACACTGTCTAACTTACGACTAGATGGCGAGTATCTAAGGTGGAACACACTCCCTTATGTCGGACCAGTGCAAAGTTACACAATTACTGCTGTCTTGCCAGACGGAAGTCAACGAAACTTTTTTAGAACTCTAGCAGGCTTTTCTGGGATACTGCCAACAGAGTTTTATCTTACAGAATTACAAGCAGGAATAACACAAGTTTCTATTTCCGCAACTGTGCTATCGCCTGATGGAGTAATTACATTGACATCTCCACAGACACCTATCACTTTGTTCCCAGATGCCATGCTGACAAATGTCCGCGTGGAAGATGGGCGGTTATTTTGGAATGAAATAACTGGGGCAACGGAATTCAGTCTTCGTAATGTAATTAATATTGATAATAATTTTACGCTTACAAGCATTATGCCACTATATCAAGGAATACAGATTACTGATATTATAGGCTCACTGCCTTTTCAATTTCAAAATGCCAACTTAGATTTTAGGATGGTCGCACACTCAACAACCGAGTTATGGACAGTTTCAGTTAGCGAATTTGTTCCGCTTATCAGGCTGTAGTCAGATGGCATTCTACTTTGTTCGTGCGGTTCTGCTTGTTCCGTTGTGTTATTTGTGTTGAATTGTTATGTGAATGCTCACAGGGCAACTGACAGGGTCAGATAATGTAGTATTTTCCCGCTATACAACTTCTTTTTTATAGAACACCGCAAAACCCCTACTAGTCACCTATTACTTTTGATTTCATAAAGCCTAGTATCTCTGGAAGTAATCCATTGCTTGGGCCACTCGCATTTTCCACTTTATCCCTTTGTCCTAGCCATTGCTTACCGAGCCATATCAGCATTGTTACATTGCCATCCATAGCCTTTTTGAACTGCAAGCGACGAATTGAAACTTTGCCCCCTGCACTCGCAACAGTAAACCACTCGGAGAATGTCTTGTCATATCTCTCGCGAATAAGGCGGTCAAGAGTGTCCTCGCTAATACCTGTAAGGCTTGCAATTTCCTCTTTTGTGCAGTGAATATTGGCAAGTTTATGAGCAATATCCCACTGTTCGGGAGTGAGTTCTATTTTCGGTCTACCGACTTTGTTACCTGTTGGTTTGTATGCCATTATTCCCCCTATGTATAGATGGCTGATACAACCGCTACCAACTGCTACTTTATCCTGATTTTGGTAGCAGTAGTAGCGGTAGTATCAGTTGATTTGTATATCAGGCTTTGTTATGATTTTACTAAAACTGTGCCAACGAATACCTCTTACCCCGTTTTTGGGTGGTCGAGAGTAAATAATGTTATCCTGTGTTCGTAGGAGTGATTGAATGCTTTTCAAGTATCTTGAAAGTTTTTCGGGCGTAACCGCCTCAGGCACAAAACCGCCAATATGGGCATGTATATCGTGTTGGATTTCTTGTGCAGTTGCTTTCCAAGTTTTCTCTGTGGATAATTTATGCATGATTGTTTCTACAACAGGACAATTTTGATATGCGGTCAATGCGAGTTGCTTTTCTTCGTCTTCCGCATTGCCGAGAACACGCCACCTCCAAATGGTTTTGTCAAATTCCATGGCAAGACTGTAATCATCTATATCACGCCCCTTAATATGTAAGGTGACCCTGCCATCAATCTCGGACAATACCCACATAGTATCAACAGTTCCACGAATGCCATTAGAGCCAAGTATGTTAGCAAATGGGTCCGTTTTGTCTATTGCCTTTCTTTCGTGGTGAATTAAAAGGATGCATAGAGAATGCCTTTTGGCGAATTTGCTTAGTTCCTTTAATTCTCTAACATCATAAGAATAGGCATTCTCTCCCTTACCTGCACCCCCACGGATATATTCTAGTGTATCGATAACTATGAGTTTAGTGCTAGGATTGTCTATTATATAGTTGTCTAACTCCTCTAAGATTCCATCTTTAATTGTGCTTGCCTCGTTTGTAAATGTTAATCCTTCAGGCGGGTTTTCATTTGGAAGAAGTTTGTTTTGTCTATCCTGTATTCGGTTCTCGCTATCTTCAAGTGCAAGGCATAATACTTCACCTCTATTTGCTTCCTTTCCTAGAAAGGCTGAACCCTTTGCAGTTGCGATTGCCAAATCAGAAGCAAGCCAACTCTTTTTAACCTTTGGCTTGCCTGCTAATAAGTTCAAACCATATGGCAGTATACCAGGAATAATATATTGTATTGGTGGTAGATTTTTAGCCTTTAACTCTTTGGCAGTAATTGTATTTAGCCGTTTACCTTTTGGCACAGGGAAAGGCTCTGACTTAACCGCTTCAGCAAGTGCCTTTTCCAAACCTGCTCGGTCATAAACTAGCCTCTCGTTCGGGTCTTTATACTCGCCGCTTATGTTGCAAGTCACATACTTTGCCCCTAGTATGTTCAATTCTTTTTGTAGTTCCTGTGTAGCCTTTTTACCGCTATCATCGTTATCAAGACTTACACATATCATGGCAGTTGGACTATGCTTTTTATACGCATCGATAAAGTTTCTAACATTAGTAACACTGCCTAATGCGATAGCCCGATAACCGCATTCCTCTACACTCAAAGCGTCAATCTCTCCTTCAACTACAAATATAGGCTGAGTATGTTCAAACGCTCTCACGCCAAATAATGCCGTCTGATGACCCCTTTTGCGTATGCGTTCGCTATCAGCACATGGATTTATATTGCGTGCCGTAAATGCGTTTACACCTCGCGGAATAATTATTGCCTGCGATATTGGATGTAGTGCTTTGCAGTTTTCAAGATAGCCTATACCCAGACGATTTGCACTTTCTATGCTAATGCCACGAGAATTCAAATATTTAATTGCGTTAGGATTGTCTTTGTCTACTTTTGACTTGGACAACAACATTTTGATTTCTTCATCTTCTCTAGTTATTATTTCAGGCTGAGTAGGGGTTTTAGACATTGTGTCTTGGTGAATTCCTAATACTGCATATCCTTTGGTGAAGATGTCTGCACCTGTAAGGTTATAGTCCCTTCCAATCAAATCAAAGACATCACCATCAAAACCACAACTAAAGCAATGGACTTTATTGCGATTTCGGTCAAAACTCATAGACGGGTTTTTATCCTCATGGAATGGGCAAGAAAAATTACGGCTTGTATCCACACCAAAGCGGCGATTAAGATACGGCTCTAATTCCAATTTTGCCCTTTCTTTCATTTCTTCACTATCCACCACCAACCTCCTTATGTTCGTCACATGTTAGTTTCAAATACTCTTTGTGAGCCTGTGGGTCGTTGTCTTTAACCGCCATTAGATATGCGACATATGCCTCTCTGTTATCTCTAACGAAAGTTGATATTTCGTCCTTGAGATAAAAGGCGAGGTCGTCCGCCTGTTGTTTAGTAATTCGTATCATCGCCATCACCTCGCACAAAGTTTTCTTCGTGCGAGATTACGGCTCTCGTCTGTGGCTCTGATTGCGAAATTGGGGCTTTCGTCTTTGCCCTTTTAAGCCAAAAGTTTTGATTATATTTTTTGACCTTATCCTTATTTTGAGAACGCCAATTTTTGTAATAAAGGCGTTGCTCGTTTTTGACCGCTTGCTCGTCCATGTGACCCCCTTTTATTGCTTGACTCATGTGTTGACATATGACAACATATGTGTTATTATCGCAACATAAGCACAACCATAATAACAGAAAAAAAACTTTATGGGTAGTGCCAGTAACACAACAAACTAAGGAATAAAGGAGGTAAAAATGGAAGAATGTGGTGCAATAGGAACAAGAATACGAGAAAGCAGGGAAGAAAAAGGTTTAACACAAGGAAGTCTTGGCAAAGCCATCGGTGTAGATAGGGGCAGTATAATTAAATGGGAAGGTGGAAAGGCAGTTCCAAATACAAGGCACTTGGATAAATTATCTGAGAAATTGGGTATACCGCTTGCTTGGTTATGGTTAGGTGCAAGAGACATAGAGATATACCAAAAGACAGGCTTGGACGATGACTCGGTTGCCGTTTTGAGAGCAGTATCGCTAGTTGAGAAAAACAAAGACGCATTAAATAAATTCATAGGCAACTCTTTATTTGCCGACTTAATCACATATACCGCCAAATGTATAGACTACAAAGCCTACATGGGAGACAATAAGGAAAAATTGGACGAAAGCATATTGCAAGCAGTCCCTAAGGAATATCACAAATATTTGATTGAACCTAGAAGCAGGTTACGCTTTTATACAGACCAAATTGAAGATACGATTAAGGCAATCGTTTACGAAATGATAAGGGAGGCGAAATGAAGTTCACAAAACCTGTCGGAGAAATCAAAGATGTTGTAATCTATGCACGCTATAGTTCCAAAAAGCAAGATGAGTGCAGTATAGAAGGTCAACTAAAATCTTGCCGTGATTACATTGACAAAAATAGATGGCATGAGGCTGAACCACCTTACATCGACAGGGAGAAGACGGGCACAAATGATAAGCGACCAGAATTTCAACGCATGATTGCAGATGCAAAGAAGAAGGGTTTTCAAGCAATAATAGTTTACAAGTTTGACAGGTTCGCAAGGTCACGCAAGCACAGTATTAATTACAAGGAATTACTTCAAAAGTATGGCATTAAAGTTCTTTCTGCTTGCGAGGCAGTAAGCGATGACGAAAACGGCGAATTGGTTGAAGGCTTTCACGAATTATTGGCAGAATGGTATTCCAAAAGTTTATCCAAGATTATTAAGCGGGGTATGGACTTAAACGCCGACAAATTTTTGTCCACTGGAGGCAATATTGCTCTCGGTTTCAAAACCTGTAAAGAAACTAAACAGTTCCTTGTTGACGAGGAGAAAGCCCCATTTGTCAAAGTGATATTTGAAATGTATGCATCAGGTAAGACTATGGCAGAAATAAGTCGCTATATGAATTCCAAAGGCATACGCACACGGAGCAATGTCCCATTTAATAAAAACTCACTGCAAAGTCTTTTACAAAACAAGCGATATATTGGTATATATACTTACAAAGGAACAGAGAGGCGGTCTGATAACTTTCCACGGATTATTAGTGACGATTTATTTTTTAGGGTGCAGGAGCGAATGGAACAAAACAAAAAAGCCCAGAGCAGGTCAAGGGCAAAAGAAGAATATCTTTTAACAACAAAACTGCACTGTGGTCATTGTGGGGCTTTAATGGTCGGCAGAGGTGGCACATCAAGGAATGGGAGTAAGCACTATTACTATTCTTGTAATGGGGCGAAACTAAAGATTTGCGATAAAAAGTGGGTTATCAAAAAACATATAGAAGGTGTAATTTTTACTATAGCCCGCAATTTTCTAAGTGATGACAAAAATATTGAACTGGTTGCCAATTCAATAGCAACCGCCTATGAGCGGGAGCAAGACTTGGCGAAACTTAATATCCTACAAAAACAACTTGGCGAAAATCAAAGTGCTATGAGAAATCTGCTAAAGGTTATTGAAAAGGGTGGTGATTTTGCAGACCACATATCAGACCGCATGAATGAGTTAAAACAAGAGCAAAATCAACTCAAGCAAGAAATTGCCATTGAAGAAAAAGCACAGGCACTATCAGAGGCTATGACAGCCCCACAAATCAGGTTCTTCCTTATGACACTTAGAAGTGGTGGTTATGAGAGTGAACGCAGTCGAAAAGGAATTATTAAAATCTTAGTTAACCGCATAGACTTAAATGACAATAAGAGAGGTCGCTTGTTTATGAATGCAGGCGAAAGCCCAGTTGAGATAACTGATGAAATGATGTCTAATATTGAAAATGCCCCTGATCTAGAGGCATTTACTGCTTGTGGTTCGCACAAGCGGGCTTTGGTAGTGACGGGCGGAATCGAACCGCCAACCTCCGGGTTATGAATCCGGTGCGCTAACCAGTTGCGCCACGTCACCAAACGGATAAATATATCATATTATCCACGACATGACAAGGTGAAAATAACAACAATTTTTGTTTACCCCCTTGAAATCGGTATATTGAATATGCTATAATATAGCATCATGAAAAGAGTAAAAAACGAGAAAGTCATCGAAAGAAACGGTGTCAACAACGAAAATTTAGAATGCGTGGGCGAGTTCGTTTCGGCAAATGGTCTTATCCTTGCGGGCGACAAAGTTGGAGTTGGTGTAAGCGGTGGTGTGGACAGCATTACCTTGTTGCAATATTTGCACACAATCGCAAGCAAATACGGGTTTACCCTTGTTGCCGTGAATGTAAACCACAACATTCGCCCAGAATCAAAAAAAGACACTTTGTTTGTGTCAAAATTCTGTCAAGCCCGCGGGATTGAGTTGGTAAAATATTCGGTAGACGTGCCAACCTTTGCAAAGACAAACAAAATGAGCATGGAACAAGCGGCGAGAATCAAAAGATACGAATGCTTTGAGATGGCGATAAAAAAGCACAAGTTAACAAAGTTTGCACTTGCACACCACCAAGGCGACCAAGCAGAAACAATTTTGATGCATATCTTTCGTGGAAGCGGTATCGCAGGGGCGCGGGGCATGGACGCAAAACGTGGTGTCTATATCCGTCCATTCATTGAAACAACAAAGAGCGACATCGTTGCATACAATTACCGCAACCAAATCACATACATAGAAGACGAAAGTAACTATGATGACACAATCACACGGAATTATTTGCGTAATCAAATCATTCCTATGTTGCAACGCGAATGGCGAAACGTGGAAAAGAACATCACGGACTTCGGACGAAACTGTCGCACAGATGACGAGTATCTGAACTCTGTTATCGACACGAACACTTGCCAAGTATGTGAAAGTGTTGTGCGCGTGCCGCTCAATCTTTTCTATTACCCAGAATCAATCATCAATCGTCTTATTATCTCTGCGTTCGACAAGATAGACGCACGCGAAAATATCGAGAAAAAACACATCGACATGGTATATGCCCTTGGCAAGAGTGGCGAAAACGGCAAGCGAGTCGATTTGCCGAATAACTTGTATGCCGTGCGAGAATATGAATATCTTGCTATTGTAAAAAAAGAGCCAGCTTGTGTGACAAAGACATATAACTTCAAGATTGGAAAAACGAACTTCGTTGAATTCGGGACTATTGTGGTGACAAAGACCATTTCGTACAAAGACGCTATGAAACGCGGACTTATGGTTATGGACGCGGACAAGTTGCCTAAAAGTGCAAAATGGCGCACACGTAAAGACGGGGATACTTTTACAAAATTCGGTGGTGGTACAAAGGCATTAAATTCATATTTCATTGACAAAAAAATCCCATCAAGACTAAGAGATAGAATTCCTATCCTTGCACATGGCAACGAGATTTATATGGTTGCCGGTATGGAATTGTCCGACAAGGTAAAAACCGATTATGACACTATTGAAGCATTCGTGGTGGAAGTTATAAAAGATTAAAGAAGTTCTATCCCAGCATCCGCCGCTTGTTTTAATATTTCATCACTATGAATAAACGGCAATACCTCGCCTATATGTGTCGCCCCCATCATCTGCATGGCAAGTCGCGATTGTCCTATACCACCGCCTATTGTTTGCGGTAATTCGCCAGACAAAACTTTCTGGTGGTAATCTTGCGTGAGTTTATCTGTCGTACCCATAATCTCGCATTGTTTGCGTAACATCTGGGCATTAACACGAATCCCCATAGATGACAACTCCATCGCCCAATCAAGCAAAGGATTGTGCACGACAATATCGCCGTTCAATTCGTCATGCCAACTGTCATAGTCGGGTGCACGTTTGCTGTGCGGTCGTCCATCTTTTAAATTTTCGCCGATACCTTGGATAAAGGTAAACGGATGCTGTCGTACATACTCTAACTCCCGCTCTTCTGGTGTTAAATCGGGGTACATTTCCTCTAGTTCGGTTGCATAGACAAAACTCAAATTTTCGTCAATTGTCGGGGTTAGTTTAGAGTGTTTGCGAATAGAATTTTCTTGAGTCTCTAACATCGCTTCGTGAATTTTTGTCACGACAGATCGCAAATATCCCGAGTTTCGCTCACCGTTTTGCATAGGCAGTTCCCAATCCCATTGGTCGACATATGTGGCGTGGGTATTGTCCAAAACTTCTTCGTCTTTGCGGATATATTCGCCGTCTACAACAATACCTTCGTCAGTCATGCCATATTGGGCGAGAGTAGCCCGTTTCCATTTGGCGAGAGAATGTGGAACTTCTGCATATTTGTCCGCCGCTGGTATGTAAAAGTTCACAGGTTGTTCAATGCCAGACAGTTCATCTTGTAAACCTTTACCACCTTCAATAAATAGTGGCTTTGATATGCGTTGTAATTTCAAGTTTCGTTCCAGATTTTCTTTAAAGTCAAACTTTATAAACTCAATCGCCTTTTGTCTCTCAAGCATGTCCATTTGGGTAATCGACCCACGTCGTGATGGAATAATTATTGTGCTTTTATATTTATCCATGATGGTATATATGCATGTAAGACACTATAATTGACAATGAGTCCTGTATAATTTATAATTTACGTGTGGATATAAATAAAGAGAAAGAAATTGCGATTCAACAAATTGTGGCGAGCTTGGAAGGCAAGTTAAAGGATTTACCAAATTATTTCGCACATGGTGGAAGAATAGAGAGTCTTAAATCCAAATTCAAAAAAGATTATAATGTAGTACAAAATGCAGTAGGTTGGGTTTCTAAAAAAAATGGACTTAAAATCGGGGTGCATGATATTTTCTCATATTTGGGTGCGAATTATGAGATGGAATCCCAGTATAAAGCAATGGAAGACCAATGGAAAAAAGACAACGCTTTTAAAACAATATTTGGTAAATGTCAACCAGACGATCTATACGCGTTGAGGGAGTTCTTTAAAGAAGGTTGGCCGCCAAACGCAAGTTCTAGGTTACCAAAAGAATATGTTCGTGTACATGGAGTTGTAGCAAACTTCAACAAGAAATATAAGCAAGAAGTTTCGATAGAAGAATTTTTTGCTTATCTGGGTGCAGATTACAGCATTCAAAACAATCCACTTGATCGCGAGGTTTTGCGTGGGCTTTGGGAAATAATGGAAGATTATGGAACGGTAGAAAATATAAACGAGGTAGCTCCAACTTTGCATAGGAGAGTGACTGGTCGAGCAAATACAAACCACATGTCTATTGATGACTACCTGAGGAAACTTGGTAACTTTGATTACACAAAAAAATTAATTCCGCCGGAAGAGAGATTGAAAATCATATCGAAATTGGCGGGTGAGTCAAAGTTCATCAGCGTTCATGCTGTAGCCGAACACATTAACGTATTAAAGGTACGAGCCAGTGAAAATAGACAGACATTGCAAGAATTCATTCTGGAACATACCGGTGTTCATATCGTTGAGGAAGCATCAATAACAGCTGACCCGATAGAATATTTGAAAGAGTTATTGGAGAAGGCCGGCGAAAAAGATTTGACTGGTCTCGCCACAAGAAATCCATCCTTGTACTATAAGCTAGATCATCAATTTCAAATTTCTGGTTCTGAAATTGTTACAATGGGAGATTTTATGACAACCCATTTGCCTGCCTTTTCTATAGGTGGGAAATGGGCAAGTCGCGAAAAAAAGGGAGTAAGATATTCAGAAGAAGAAACATTGCAAATGTTAGGAGAATATTCAAGCAGAGAGAAAGATTTTTCTGATTCAGAACGCAGAGAGATGTTCAAAGCTGCATACAAATATGCTAGGGACCAAGGCTTTCAGTCTGCACGAGAATACTACGAACATCATGGGATAAAAATTATCGGTGCAAACTCTGAAAGGTTCGAGGGTACACGCGTAAAAGACACGCTCGAAAATTTTACCGCCCCAATCGGGCAAAAAGAAATAGACAGAAATTAGATATATTGACAGAGTATGACAAGAGGTGTTAATATTGAGCCATGGATATAAATCAAGAAAAAGATAATACTGTCCAACAAATTGTCAAAAATTTAGATGGTAAATTAAAACATTTGCCAGATTTATTTTCCCGAGGTGGTCGACCCGACAGAATCAAATCACGATTTCCAAAGGAGTATGATATTCTTCAAAGGTCGATACGAAAATACCCAGGTATCAAAATCAGCGATATTTACGAGGGTCTTGGTGTGGATTACGAACGGCTCGCAGAACTTGATGGAATGGAAGACGAATGGGAAAAGCAAAATGCTCTTACGACTATTTATGGTTGGTGTAACTCGGAAGTTCTGTATAAAGTAAAGCACTTTTTAATTGAAGGATGGCCGCCGAATGCCCATTCAAAACTGCCCACAGAATATAACCATGTGCTTAAACAAAAAATGAAATATAATAAAAAGCACAATTCCGACGTCACTATGGAAGATGTTTTCACATATCTAGGAGCGGATTACAGTATGCAAAATAACCCATATGACCGCCCAGTCTTGCTTGGTCTATGGGAAATAATGGAAATTTACGGGACGATAGAAAATATAAATGAGACAGCTCCTTTGTTGCATAAAGCTGCAAGCGATCGGGCTGAATACTACCAGCTTCCAATTGACAAATACTATGAAGAACTGGGCGATTTTGAATATACCAAGGTGCTGACACTGCAAGAAATTTTTGACAAAATCAGAGAGAATGCTGGGGAGAATAAAGCAATAAGTATAACTGACCCGTCAATATCCGATCATTTCGGCACATTCAAGAGATATGCAGGCAGAGAGGGAAAAACAGTACAAGAATATATTCTGGAAAGCACTGGTGTTCACATTGATGAAGAGATGGCTATTACTGCTGACCCAATTGAATTTTTGAAAGAATTATTGACAGCAGCGGGAGAAAGCGGCGACCTTGCAGGGCTTTCGTTAAGAAACCCTCCTCTGTACTATAAAGTCAATTACCAATTTGAAATTTCCGACCCTGAAATAAAAACAATGGACGAATTTATGGAGGCGTTTTTCAAGCCAGATTTTTATATCACGGGTATTTGGGCTAACAGAGGGAAAAAGAAATTAATGCCCGAGGAACAAGTGTTAGAAATACTAAGAAACCATTCGCGAGGTGTTGAACATTCCTATACAGAGTTACGAGCTGCATACGAAAGTGCACGAAGATACGCAAAAAACCAAGGGTTCCCATCGGCGCGCGGATATTACGAACATCATGGAATCAAAATCACGGGTGCAAAATACGGACGCAGCGAAGGCGAACGGGTAAAAACAACTCTAGAAAATTTCACAGCACCAATCGGCGAAAAAGAAATAGATGGTAACTAGATTATCTGAAACTGTCGGGGAATTGTTTCACAATACCCATTGAAAACATGTCAGCCATTTTTTCGGCTTCACGTTGGATTTGGTCAAAATATGCAATCGATGCATTATAATCGCCTTTCAGGTACGACGATGCCTCAAGCAGTGTCAACCGCAGATGTTCATACATCATAGATCGAACTTCTGATAGTTCATAATAGGGGTTGATTTGTGCAAACAATTTTGCTATGTCATCGGCATTTGCGTACCATTGTTTAGTCAATTCCTCGACCTTGTGCATGTCGCCTTGCTTGGCTGCTGTAACTATATCGCCGCCCATTTGTAGGTGAGTAGTGAATAATTGTTGTATTTTTTTTGTTGTCGCGTCCGAATAGTACGCGCCAAAAATATCCGCCATTTCGACCGGATTCCTCAATAGTTTATCGACACTGGATTGCGTTGATGGCAGCGAATTTGCAATAGCGATGATGACTTCGCGTGTCCACCATACATGTTTTGACCATACCCGCCGCATGTCGCCGAACAATTCGGCTTGACGAAGATACCCCGCCATTTTGTTTCTTATAAAGTTATTAATCATAATTTCCCCCTAACTTGTATATGATTCACTTGGCAGAAGTGCGAATTTTCTGGTATAATCATTCCATGAAAATAATTGCAGCAAATTGGAAAATGAACAAGACGCCGACAGAAACCGAAGAATTCTTCAAACAATACATGGAATTGGTAACACCAAATAAGAACAAAGTCATGTTTTTCCCGCCGTATATCTCGATACACGTGGCAAAGAAATATGCAAACAAGTGCAAATTTACTTTGGGCGCACAAAACATGGCTATGAAGGATGCGGGTGCGTACACAGGGGCAGTGTCAGGAACCATGTTAAAAGACGCAGGCGTAAAAGCAGTGCTAATCGGTCACAGTGAAAGAAGACAACTATATTTTGAAAATAACGATGCATTCTATAACAAGAAAATCAAGAGGGCGTTTCATCATGGTATCACTCCCGTCTATTGTATAGGCGAAACGGCGGAAGCCCGAGAAAAAGGCGAAACTAACAGAGTATTGATGATGCAGCTTTGTGACGCTTTGTACGATTTGGAAGACGCAAAGGGGCTGATCGTCGCATATGAACCGGTATGGGCTATATCAGGCGGAGACCCAAGTAAGCCAAAGCCGACCCCAACGCGCGAACAAATCCAAGACACGCATGCATTCATTCGGGGTATGCTGAAAAAACTTTTCCCAAAAACACACATACCAATATTATACGGCGGAAGTGCCAACGAAAAAAACGCACAAGAAATTATGTCAATAGACGGTGTTGATGGTGTACTTGTGGGGGCGGCGTCTCTTGTAATTGAAAAATTCGCTGCAATGGTGAATCATGAATATAAAGGAGAACAAAAATGAAAGCAGGAGATTTCAGGTCAGGCACAATATTCAAAATGGACAATGTTTTTTATCAAGTGGTGGAATACCAAAGGGTACAACAGCCAAGATTGGCACCCTTTGTCCGTGCGAAGTTGAAAAACATGGAAAATGGGGCTACCCAAGAGAAACGGTTCAATGTTGATGACTATTTCCCAGAGGTGTCTTTCACACGTACGGAGATGCAGTTTTTGTACAACGAAGACAAGGTCTATCATTTCATGAACGCTGAAACCTTCGACCAAATCGCCGTTGACGAAGCAATGGTTACCGACGCGATGCAATTTGCCGTAGATGGCGTATTGTTTACCTTTACCTATGCCGATGAAAAGTTAATTGCCGTGTTACCACCGACTTTTGTTGTGATGACAATTATCGAATGTCCGCCTGCCGTCGCGGGGGATACTGCGCGTGCTGCGCTTAAAAACGCGACACTGGAAACAGGGATTGTTGTAAAAGTCCCTATGTTCGTAAACACAGGCGATAAAGTCAAGGTAGACACAAGAAATGGCACATATGTAGAGAGGGCGTAAACGCTCTTTTATTTTAAATATTTCTTCTTTTCCATATGAACAACATCATTGCGTGAACGAAGTATGCAATCAAAATCAAACTTATTGCTGTTGCTAACAATGCTTGTGTTGAACCTAACCATGCAATTAATAATAATAGTCCACATGACAGAACTCTGCCAATCATAAGTGCAAATTCGTAAAACAGATGGCTCTCAATGATATATTCTTCACCACCCCAATATCGTGTTGCGTTGATTCGTGTGTTTTGTTCTTCTACGTTGACTATGTTTTGCGGAAACACTAAAAACAAATTAAACAAAATTACAGACAAGGGACCTACGTAAAAGAACAGCGCAATTGATGCTAGCAAGGGTAATGTGCTGGCGACAAAGAAAACCGGCGTTTTTGCTTTGTCGCTACTTCTTCTATATATAAGCAATGCGCACACACCCACAGCTGCAAAGATTGACCCCATTACACCGATTCCAATATTTGAGCCATAGGCGAATATTATCAAAATAGTCATGAGTGCTGGAAGCGTATAAGGAAATCCCGCCATAAATATAACGAACCAAAGGTTAAGTGCGGGCCTGAAGTGACTTCTTTCTTTCAAAGCGCAAAAGTATTTGCGTAATTGTAGCTTCCTTGATTCTTGCATCCCAGTTTTAACTAGAAAGGTGAACATTAGTTGTATAGTTGCAACTATCAAAACGAAAGTCCCTGTAACAAACCAACTACCCACATCAATGGCAAAGCCGAAAGTGAATGGAAATACTATACCTACAACCGCATTCATCACGAACTTGAACACAAAATATCGCATGATTTTTTCTTTGTCGAACACCTTGGCAATCAAAAAGTTCATCGCACCCCAATAAAGTCCAACAACCATTCCCCACATAAGTCCGAATAACATGTAGTGGCTATACAATCCATCCTCCCAAATAATTGTCAGAAACAAGAAAACACACAATAAAAAAGTGGCCACACGCACGACCCAAATGGCGCGGATTTTTTTACAGATCCATGATGACAAAAAATAAAAAACGAAGAGAGTAACTACCTCTACCAATAAAAACAATGCAACAGCCATTAAATCATATCCAGTTACGAAAAAAACCTGTGCGACCAAAAACACGCTAACAAAGATACCAAGCAACCTGAAACAGGCATTAATGCCAATCATTCCGATAAAATTTCGCTTTTCAATTTTTTCCATTATTTCCAAAACTTCCATGAGAACTTGTTCTTGCTTTGCTTCTCATCATCTGTCTGAACTAATGCGGGCAGTTTTTCTTCCAAAAACTTTGCCACACCATCGTTGTCGTTTGTGTCGGTCACATGATTTGCCATCTTCTTCACATTGTCGAGTGCATTTCCCATAGCGACAGAGTACCCAGTTACTTTGAACATCGCTACATCGTTGAATCCATCGCCGATTGCGATTGTATCCGCTTTGTCTATGCCAAAGTGTTCACAGAATCTTGTCACACCGCTTCCTTTGGAAATATCCGCGTTCACTATGTCGAAACCCAAATGCTTTACTTCGTGCGCAAACTTTTCGTCGTCCAAAACTTTTGTATAGTTCGCGATTCGTAATCCATTGTTACTCGCAAAGTTTTCTATCATACCTTTCAACATTTTCATTCTATCGACATCGTATTTGTTAGAATTATACGGTTCAACTTGATTGATATTGTATTCCTTTATTATATCAGAAAATGTCATTCGCATCTTTGATAATCGACCCGACCCAGTTCCCATATGAAAACAAAAATCGTCACAATATGGCATTGCCATGTCGTAAATCATTTCTACTACTTCTGGGTTGATAGTAGAAATGTAGATTTCTTTGCTGTTTTTGACATCGTAGATAAATGACCCATTGCCACTGATAAAATATTGAAGTGCATTGTCGCCAGAATATAATTTTTCGAGCCGTTTTAATTGCAAGTCATATGGTGCGCCAGTACACGCAACGATTTGATGCCCGTCTTTGGTTGCTTGTTTTATTGCTTTGATAGTTCGCATCGAAACTTCTTTCTTGTTGTTCAATAGTGTTTCGTCTAAATCAATAAAAATGGTTTTCATAGTTTCAAGTATAACATGTATACTTAACTTATGACTTACAAAATCTTACGAAAACAAAATATATCGTCAATGTGTGTTGTGTGTGGCGATAAAAATGAACTTGGCATCAGAACCAAGTTTTACGAGTGCGAGAAAATTGACAAAAAAAAAGATGGTGAAAATGAAAAAGTCCTGCTTGCAATTTTTATACCGCGCGACGAACACCAAAGTTATCCTGGCATGACGCATGGCGGAATTACTGCCGCAATCTTGGATGAAGCCATCGGTCGGGCTGCGTCTATTTTATGTCCAGATATTTGGGGTGTTACGATAGACCTTTCAATTAAATACAGAAAACCCGTTCCATTGAACGAAAAATTATATTGCGAGACCAAGATAACCAAAATGCAGAGTCGTGCGTTCGAGGGCGAAGGAAAATTGTTCAAAAGTGATGGCACTGTCTTGGCAACGGGTTGGGGCAAATATATGAGATTGACACCCGAGAAGATAAGCGAAGGTGGAGTCACAGAAGAAAATTGGTACTATGAAGACGAAGATTTGCCATCAGAGATTGTCATATAATAATAGTTTTCTTTTCGGGTGATAAGCACTATAATATAGAATATGTTATTCGGTTTTCCATGGAGTGAATTTAGTTTCGCTGAAATGTTACTTATAATGCTGGGCTATGGCCTTGCTATTATGATTGCCCTTTGTGTGCATGAATGGGCACATGCTTGGGCTGCGTATAAAAGTGGTGACCCAACTGCAAAGACAATGGGGCGAATGACCTTGAACCCTGCAAAACATGTAGAGCCACTGGGTTTGTTAAGTTTTATATTAATAGGTATCGGTTGGGCAAAACCAGTGCCCGTGAATCCATTTAATTATCGCAATTTCAAGCGTGGAAATTTTTTTGTGAGTATAGCTGGTGTTACAACTAATTTTATAATGGGGTTTGTTTTCTCGCTTGGATTTTATTTGATTCTGACGTTTACACAATGGCATACGAATTTGGCTTTGCTTGGACTTGTTTATTTCTTTATGTTTGCGACATCAATTAATGTCGCGCTTATGATATTTAATTTGCTTCCTATTTATCCGCTTGACGGGTATAATTTGTTGCGGTCGTTTACCAAACCCAATAATCGCTACATGCAATTTGCTCGTGACAATTCAATGATATTGTTGCTTGTGGTATTAATTGTAAGTTCGGTAACGGGTGGAATTTGGTTGTTGCACACAGCAATCACAGATATGTTCGCATGGTTTTGGGGGTTAATGTTTTAGATGAGTTTTTTTAGAGAAAGTAATGATGTAAAAGTTCAGTTAGCGGATTTTGAAGGTCCGCTTGATTTGTTGCTTCACTTAATCCGTGAGAGCAAATTGGACATTAAAACAATACCGCTTGCATCTGTAACATCACAGTATCTTGAATATCTATCACAGCTTGATAGACTTAACTTAAATCTTGCAAGTGAATTTATCGAAGTTGGCGCAACACTTATAGATATTAAATCGAAACAAATTCTCCCAAAGCTTGTCGAGGAAGAAGAGGACGAAGACTCAGAAGCAAAACTTCGCGCCCAGTTGGAAGAATATAAACTATTGAAAGAAGCAAGTCTGCAAATGAAAGAACTTGAAAACGTAAACAGATTCTATAAAGAACCCGAGCCGGTAAAGGAAATCATAAAGTTCACACTTGACGGGATTGAGATGTCACATCTTATTGAAGCATTCACGAAAGTCATGCACAGAATGGGTAAAGAGAAGGTACCTGTACAAGAAAAGCAAATACGTCGTGACAGGTTCACAGTCGCCGACAAAATGACATGGCTTCGTGAACGATTGACGACTTGTGAAAAGATTGAATTTTTGGAACTCTTTGGAATCGATTATTCAAAGAGCGAGGTTATTAACACATTTCTTGCTATACTTGAACTACTAAAGGTCGGCGAATTGCATTTGGAACAAGAATGCCAGTTCAGCGAAATTACTATTACAAGGGGGGACAACTATGGAACAAACAGCACAAGCGGAAGCATCTTTGACGCAGGAGAAGGCGGAGACGCAAGTATCGTCGCAGAAATCCTCACCTACACAGTCATCGACGGCATTGAAGATTGACAAGTCTGTACTTGCCGAACATATAGAAGGGGTCTTGTTTCTGTCGGGCGAGGGGCTTTCTGTTGCGTACCTTGCCGAAAAGTTGGAAGTCACCGAAGCCGAGGTTACCTTATCACTTGCGAACCTTACGAAAAAATATTCGGGCGATTGTGGAATTCATTTAATCAAATACAGGAATAACTATCAATTCACGACTAATCCAAAATATGCCGACCGCATCGCCGAGGTATTAAATCCTGTTCGTGAAAAGGTCTTGACCCGTGCGGCACTTGAAACGCTTGCCATTGTTGCATATAAACAACCACTGACACGAATTGATATTGAAGATATTCGTGGTGCAGATAGTTCATATGCGGTTCAAATATTACTCCAGAATAATCTGATAGAAGTCATCGGGCGAAAAGATACAATAGGAAAGCCCCTACTTTACGCAACTACCGACGAGTTTTTGAAACGATTTGAACTCGAAAATATTGACAATCTTCCGTCGTATGAAGAACTTATTGAAAAGATTAAAGTCTTGCACACCGAAGAAAACCATAACCCAGAATTCAAACGTGGTCCGTTTGAGTGATTATTGTTTTTGCAACCGCAACTCTATAAATTCACCATCTTCTCGAACTTGAACGATAGGGGAATTTGTGATTTGTATGGTTGCTTTTCCAAACTTGATTTTAACTCGTTCGGGCGGAGCGGGTTTTTCTTTTGCTGGTACGACTTTCTCGGATGTAGGTGCGTGATGAATAATTCTCCCAGAGTTTGTTATCTCGTTTTCTTGTACTAATTTAACAAATTGACGATTGTTTCTTTCATGGGTGATGAATGTTTCAGATGTGCAACTTTTACATAAAGATTTGTCCATATAAAGTTTATATGAAAGTGGAGAGAAAAAGTTGAACATATCATATCTATATATTATGAAAAAAATTAAAATTGGAGTGGTAGGTTTAGGGAATCTTGGGCGAGCATGTATAGAAATAATAAAAGAACGGAAAAATGAATTTCAGCTGATAGCTGTATTCTCACGCAGAGAGGTAAGTGGATGCATATCGCTCGCACAGATAAACGAGTATAAAGACAAGATTGATGTGTTACTTGTGTGCGTGGGAAGTCAAGCAGATGCACCGATCTTAGTACCACAACTTGCACAAAATTTTAATACAGTAGATAGTTTTGACAACCATGCAGAAATACCATTATATATAGAGAGAATTAATGAGAATCAAGATAATACGACGGCAATTGTGGCAACTGGTTGGGATCCCGGTTTATTCTCGATTGTGCGAATTTACTTTGACGCATTTATTGGTGGCACGGCAGAGAGTTTTTATGGCAAAGGTGTAAGTTTAGGTCACACAAACGCTGTAAGGGCGATTCAGGGCGTACAAGACGCGATTCAATTCACGATTCCCAAAAGTGAAGCGGTTACGAAAGTGCGAAAAGGCCAACAAGTAGATTGCCTCGAAAAACACAAAAGATTATGTTATGTGGTTTGTGAACATGATTCTCCAGAAGAAAGAAAACGTATAGAAAATGAAATTAAAAGTATGAAAAACTATTTTGAAAATCAAGAAGTGGAAATAATTTTTATTTCGAAAAAAGATTTTGATAAGCGATACAAGAATAAAGTCTCTCATGGTGGAATGGTGTTGTCTGGCGATGGTAAAAGCACGATAGAGTTAAAACTCAAATTAAAAAGCAACCCACGATTTACTGCACAGGTCATGATTGCCTATGCCATTGCGAATTATAATTTACAACAGCAGGACAGGAGTGGAGTATTTACTGTTGCCGATATTGAGCCGGCGTTATTGACGAACTGTAACTATTTGCAAAAAATATGAAGTGGGGTATTGACAATTTGAATAATAAATGGTAAAATATGGGAAGTTTTTTGGAGGATTAAAATCATGCAAAATATGTTGAATGCACTTGTTGGCGATACTGTGTTAAATGTGTTGCTTATCATAGGACTCATCTTAATTGGGGTCTTTACGCTTGTTGCGTTAATTTACTGGTTTTCTGTGGTAATGCGCAGGCGTAATAATGCACGCGAGAGTGCAGTGGCACATGCTCATAGCAGTGACACAATAAAACACGACCAAACAGCGTCAACTTTCGGCTTTGAAAAAAGAAATGACGAAATTACCAAGAAAGACGATAAATCAATTTCTACAACAAAAACAGACTCAAAAGACGCATTCTCGGACTTTACACGAAACGACATTCAGCAAAGAAACGCTGGACAAGACGCACGTCCAGGCCAGCCTGGCGCACCAAGGCCGGGCCAACCTGGTGGTCCAACACAGCCAGGGCAAAGGCCAGCAAACAGAAACTTTTTCGATTCTTTGGATAAGAATGAAGGTAACGATGCTTTCCCACGAAGACCAGGTCAACAACCTGGGCAACCTGTGCGTCCAACAGACCCACGTGATCCGCGAAACCAAGCAAATCCATGGGGTACACAGACAACCCCTGCGCAGCAAAGACCTGCGTCAGCAAATACAAACCCTTGGCAACAAGCAGATAATTCTTTCGTGCCTACAACAGCTACACAAAAAGATGCATGGGGCAGACCAGTCCAAGACAACCGTATGGTTCCTGCTACCGTTGGTGCACACAACCAAACACAATACGTTGACAAATCAGCACACGACAAGATTGACAGAGTTCTTGCACACTTGGAAGAACAAAGCAAATACAACCAATACCACCGCGGGCAAATGGGTATGAACGAGCGTATTTTGCCACAACTTGCATGGGAAGAAAACCCAGAGGTCGCAAGAATGCGTGCCGAAATGGATATTTTGCGTAAACAAGTTGAACAAGACGCACAAGAGAAGCGCGAAGCACGTCGTCAAGCGGCATACGAAGCGGAACGCCGTCAATACAACGATGCATTAAAACAAATGCAGGCAAAAAACGACGACACAATTGCTAAGATGCAAGCCGAGATGATGGAACTCATTACACAGATGAAAAAGGAAGACAAGCAAGCCGACGATTATCCTTACCTAACGGCACGACGTGACGAGCAACAAGAGAGAATTGACCGCGAAAAAGAAGAAGTAAGTATGCTCAAAAGGGAACTTGAAAAACAAGTTGCCGAAATGGAGCGCGATCGTGCGGAACAAATCGCATCGTTCAAAGCGATGAGAGACGCATTTGTGGCAGAACAAAAAGCAGAGCGAGAAAAAATCGCACAAGAATTAAAAGAGCGTGAAGAGATTCAGCGTAAAGCAGAACAAGCGCGCAGAGAACAAGAAGAGAAAGAAAGAAAAGAGCGAGAAGAAGCGCGTAAAAAAGCCGAGTTTGATGCAGAGATGGCAAGACAGCGTGCCGAACTTGACAAAATGCGGAAAGACATCGAGGACGAGCGGGCGAAAACCATCGCAGCAATAAATGGTGAGCGTGCAAAGTTCGAAGAAGAAAAGAAGCAAAGTATCAAGAAAACGGAAGAAGACGACACAGACACAACATTTGACGCATTTTCCCCAGAAGTAGAGGCAATTAAAATTGAGGCAGACGAACTTGCAAAACAAAACGAAGACTTGCGTATTAAGTTGGAAATTGCACTTGTTGAAAAAGAAAGAGCAGACAGACAACAAGTGGAGTTGAAAGACGCTATTGTTGTTGAACGCGAAAAAATCATGAGAGAAGCAGAAGAGCGAGTTCGCGTTGAAACAGATAAAGAGATGGAAGAAGAACTTATCCGTAAGAATGAAGAGTTGGAAGAAAAACTTGCAGAGAAGAGTGCCGAGCTAGAAGAAGAAGTTGCAAGAAAGAACGAAGTAATTGAAGCCGAGCGAGCAAAGATGCAGGAACAAATTAAGCGTGAGTACGAAGAAAACGAAAAGCGTTTGAGCGAAAAGTACCTTCAACTGCGTGAAGAGTTGCAACGCGAGAGCAGAGAACTTGCAGAAAAAAGCGAAGAAGTCCGCGCCGAGATGGAGGCGTTGAAGGCGGCGACAGAATCTGTTCAGGAAGACAAGGTTCACGCAAAGCAAGAGTTTGAACTCGAGTTAGAAGTTGAGAGAGCTAAGCTTAAAGAAGAAAAAGCACGTCTTGACCAGAAGTTGCAAGAAGAAAAAAGAATGATTGAAGAGCGGTTGACCGCACAATTAAGCGAGAAGCTAGAAGAAGAAAGAAGAGAGTTGGAACAAAAAATAAAATCTTCCGACAAGGAACTTATTGCTGAACTTCGTGAACTTGAAAAGCAACTTGAATCAAAAGACAAACAGATTATCAAGTTACAGGAAAGTGCTGTAGCTACTGATGACTCTAAATTAGAAGAGTTAAAAAAAGAACTTGAACAAGAACGTGAAAAGCTGCGTGACCAGGTTGCACGAGAGCACGAAGAAAAAGAAAAAGCACTTGTTGCAAAACACGAAGAGCGCGAAGTTGAACTTGCACAAAAAGAAAGACAAATTGTGGAACGTGCAACTGAACTTGAACGCAAAGAACAACACATCTTGTCCGAAGAAACACGAATCTTGACAGAAGCAAAAGAAGTCCATCACCTTATCACCGAACGTGCATATACAACCGAAGAGCGTAACAAGATCTTGCTTGACTATCGTTCAAAGTTGGAAGAATTGCAACAAAGACTTCGTGAAAATGAAAAGGCAATTCGTGGTAATAACAAGGAATTTGTACCACTTCGCCGAATTCGTGACACATTGGAACGTGATTTGAAATTGTTGCGCAAACGTGAGGCAATCGTCGCAAAACAACAGGTAATTATCTATGGGGTGAACAACATCACAAATCTTGACCCAGAACGCGTGAAGAAACTTGAAATTGATGTTAAGCAGTTGACTGGCCTGCAACAATCTGTCGCAAATTGCCAAGACATTATGCACAAAAACCGCGACCGATTCCCAACGCTTGAAAACCTTGACAAGGTATTGAAAGGTCAAAACAGACAACTTGTCAGCGACATCGAAGAATACAGAACGGCAATCGAATTTTTCGAAAACGCAGAAAAAGAATCACAGGCGAAGTAATTCGTAAAAACAAAAATCCGCGCAAGCGGGTTTTTATTTGAGACGATTTTACTTGACACATCCTAAATATAATCATATATATAATGTATGAATGAAATGAATCAAAATCAAATCAACCAAGACGCGAATTTTCAAACCATCCAAGAGATCGATAAGAAGCGAAAACTTCGGATGGGGTCGGGCGGTTTCGCCGTAGTCATCGGGGTGCTTACAATATTGGGTGCAATATTATTGCCTCTTATACTTGACGGTGTATCATTTTCTGACCCAATAATTATATACAGTCTTATATTCGGCATCGGTCTAGGGACTGCCTTCCTTGTTGTCGGGGGATTCTTCTTAGTAAAAGACAGTCGTGCTCTTGCAATTGCATTGATCGTTTTGTTCACAATCTATGTTGTCGACAGGGTCGTATTGATAGGTATGGAATTTAATATCATGCACATCGTCTGGCTTGCACTTGGTATAATGGCAATTATTCAAACAGTTCAATATCTCCGTATCCCATCAACACAAATGCCACAGGGCTTTGGACCAGTCCCACCACAACAACCAGAAACTCCACAACCACCATCAGAATTCCAGCCCCTTTCGCCACCACCAGAGTTAAGTTAAAAGACTTGAATAACCAGACATCACATATATATAGACGATGTCATCATTCGTTGAATTCAAAAATGTAATTAAAGCCCATAAAGCAGGGGGGCAAGAAGTCAGGGCACTTGATGGTCTGACTTTTTCTATTGACAAGGGTGACTTTGTAGTAGTGGTTGGTGCAAGTGGCTCGGGCAAGACAACGCTTCTGAATCTTTTGGGTGGCATGGATAAGGCAACTGATGGCAGAATCTTGGTAGACAAAAAAGAAGTACATAATTTCGCCGAACGACAACTTACACAATACAGAAGAAACGATGTCGGGTTTGTATTTCAATTTTATAATCTTATGCCAAATCTAACGGCACTTGAAAATGTAGAATTGGCGGTTGAAATTTGCCGTGACCCACTTTGTCCACGAGAGATATTGAGCGAAGTGGGTCTGGCGGACAGGGCGAATAATTTTCCGTCACAACTGTCGGGCGGGGAACAACAACGGGTGTCCATTGCGCGGTCGGTCGCCAAGAATTCAAAGTTGATTTTATGTGATGAGCCGACTGGGGCACTTGATTATATGACGGGAAAGAAAATTTTGAAACTTCTGCATACAATCTGCAAAGATAGGGGCAAGACCATAGTAATGGTTACCCATAACAACGCACTGAAAAATATGGCGGATAAAGTAATTACAATTAAGAATGGCAAGGCAGAGAGTGTGGTAACAAATCGTTCGCCAATTTCTGTCGATAGGATTGAATGGTGATTAACTTGCAAACCGTGTGTGCTTTACAATCCATTTCTTCATGCGAAGTGTGAGCCACAATGTGAACAGCGCATAGAGAACGACGCTGATGGTCGACCATAGAGTTACACCGAGTACCGTTTGTTCGCTGTCACCGCCAAAGAACGCAAAGAACAATCCAATTGCAAGCCCTATCAAAATCGGACCAATTAATGCAATTAAAAACATACGCAGAAACAACACAGTGCCGCTGCCATAAAATTCTAATTTCTTGCCGTCGATAATAGTGTGTTTTGCAAACCATCTTTCACGAAAACAAAGCGCCCATGGCAATGCAATGCTTGCAGTGAATACGATAGATGCTATCAAAGCAACATTGACCACAAGATAGCCAAGTGGCCCACCGGTGAATTTAGAATTGTTTTCTTTTTCTTTCATGTGATTATGATAGCGTATTAATAAAAATTATCCTATAATAATGACATGAGTAAACGAATTTTGGTATTGGCATCGGGTGGTGATTCAGCCGGCATGAACGCATGTGTAGAAAGTATCTTTATCGCATGCAGGTCACGTGGGTGGCAGGCAATGGGTGCGATAGGCGGTTACGAAGGTTTGGTGACTGGCAATATTGTCATGCTCACACCTGACAATGCGCGCAACATTGGGCATATGACGGGATGTACTTTGAAAGCAGGTCGAAGTGAGAGTTTCATGACAAAGCAGGGGCAGGACAGTTGCCTGCAAAACCTTAACAGGCATAAGATAAATTGTGTAATCGTACTTGGCGGTAACGGCAGTTTCAAAGGTGCGACTACTCTTGAAAAGTTGGGAGTTCCTGTCATAGGTATTCCGTGTACAATCGACAATGATGTGTATTTTACACGCGAATCGCTTGGGTTCTCGTCTGCCGTGGAAGAATCTGTACGACTTATCGACAGGTTAAAAGGCACTATGCAAACGAACGACCGCGACCACGTGGTGCAACTTATGGGCTGGCACGAAAAGGGGTTGACGCAGATGGTGGGTGAAGCAACATTCGCCGAAATCATCGACACCATCGACAATCGCCATACTCCGAAACAAGTCATAGAAATTTTCGACCGAAACAGAAAAGCGGGCAACACAAGCAACATGATGGTCATGCAGGAAAAACGAAAAGATTCGATAGATGTGGTGAGCGAAGCATTGGAAGCCGTGAATTACTTGCAAGACCTTACACGATTGACTCCGGCGTCAAAGATTCGGTTGAATACTCTGGGGCATTTGCAACGTGGTGCAACGCCAAGCGGTCGTGACAGGTGGCTTGGACACCATTATGGGAAAAAAGCGATAGAGTTAATTGAAGCGGGGCAAAGTGGTGTCGCCGTAGGTATGGTGCGCGAGAATGTTATCGCTGTGCCACTTGCGAAATCTGGGCAAAAGTCTTGACACAATTTTTATCATGTGATAACATACACTCATAACTACCACCAATTAAAAAGGTCGAAAGAATGAATTCAAGAAACTCAGTAGTAATTATTATTATCTAGAGCATGTGTCCAAACAAGTGGCACGTGCAATTTTACGTGCTACGGGAGTTAAGTTCAATATACTTGAGAACTACCAACCTAGCACAAAAGATGCGGTTGGTAGTTTTTATGTGGAGGAATTATGAAAAAGTTTATTGTATTCTAGTTGTCCCTGCTGGGACAGATATTTAATTAAACAAGGAAATTAAAAATCAAAAATAAAAGGAAAATTAAAATAATGTTTGTTGAAAATTCAAGAGATAGTGCCGAGTTATTTTTCTCGACACTGAATAAAATCGGTGATAAACTTACCACGTCTAAAATTAAACCACTGATGAATCTGGGTGAGAAGTTGCGAGAAGTCAAAATCCACCACCCTGATATTTACAAAAAAGACAAAGAGGAGATAAAACATGACAACTGAAAAAGCGTTACAAATTTGGAAAAAGTACAACACAAAACAAAACTTGGAAAGACACGCAACAGCGGTCAGCGAAACATTGCGACACTTTGCAAAGTTAACAGGCGAGGACGAAGAATATTGGGCAAGTGTGGGTTTATTGCATGATGTGGACTATGAACAATATCCCGATGAACATTGCCACAAAATCCCCGAAATCTTATCGAAAGAAGGCATTGACGCCGAAACAATTCGCGCTATCCAATCGCACGGATATATTCACGTTGACGGAATACCCGAGCCACAAAACCAAATGGAATGGACTTTGTTTGCCATCGACCAATTAACAGGCTTTATAATTGCTTGTGCCTTGATACGACCAGAAAAGAAACTTGCACTTGTTGACATGGCAAGTATAAACAAGCGATGGAAGATACCGACATTTGCGGGCGGAACTAAACGCGATTTGGTGCTATTGGGTTGCGAAAAGATGGACAAAAGTTTTGAATACGTCGCCGAACAAACTCTTGTCGCTTTGCAAGGGGTTGCCGATAAATTGGGTTTATAAATCAAGTTGGGTTGCATTTGCGTTTGTTTTTATAGTATACTAGGAACATGAAAGTTTTATTTAAAACAGTTACTTTGGGTTTAATATCCGTTATGGTTGTATTAAGCCTTGCAGGTTGTGGGCGACAGCCCGCGCAAACACCAATCTATCATTTCGGTCGTGCAAATATGGGTGTATCTGCACCTTTGAATTGGCGAGATACAACACAACAGACAATTGTAAATGGATATAATCTGTCACAAAGATACAGCCATATGGCATTGATGGACCAAGCGGTCATGGTGCTTGAAGGACCGAACGGAGAATCGCTTGTTGCATATTTTGACCATGGTACTGCCGAACTTTCGCCAAAAATGACATCTTTGTCTGAATATGTTGATTTGTTTTTCTATGTCAATAATATAAGTGCAAACGTAACCAATGTAACACTTGGCTTTAACCGACCAGCCAAACGTTTCGAGACAGAATCGCCACAAGTCCGAAGCATACTTCAAATTCACCAAGCCGATGCTGGGTTTATGGTTGTCCGTATAACTGCAAGCCACAGACATTTCGACCGAAATCTTTTTACAAGAATGTTGAATGATTCTTTCGGTCATGCACGATACATTCAACAAAGAGAGCCTGCAACAATCACTCAAAGAAATGCAAGCCATTGGGGAATATCATTTTCCTTGCCATCATCGTTTGGAGGCCCTTTCACATCGCTGGGAGTACACACATATTCGGGGATTTTTGTAAATGGGGTAGGACGACAAACGGGTAGTATGGATATAACATTTGCCCGTACTCCACTTGGTGTACTTAATCAGTCTGCTTCGTTGGTTGATCTTACTGCTTCACGACTTGGTTCGAGTGCAATTCCAAAACTTACTTTAATTGATGGAATCCCAGCCGTTATGACAACACGTCAAACATTCGAAGATGTATATACAATCGGAACATATGGCAACAACGAATCGCACAGAGCTAAAAGAGCCGAGAGAGTTGTTTCGTATTTGTTTGTCATAGACAATCATATGTACACCTTGGACTTCAGAATAATCCATGATGACGAGTTTTCTGTGATAATTGACGATGTACTGCACCCGGTGATGCACGAATCGGTGTTGGGTATTCTTGAAGGATTTAATACAAGAATACAACACATAGTAAACCGAACAGTATCAAGTATTGTAGTCAGTGTATAATCATTAAAATTCTGCACATAGTATTCTACTTAATTAAATTTATAGGGGGATTTACTATGGACAAAATGGCAGTGCTTCGGTGGGTGAAATTTATATCGTTTGCGATTTTACTTCTTGGCGGTTTGAATTGGTTGATTATCGGGCTTTTTGAATTCGATATTATTGCGGGAATTTTTGGCGGCATGGAAAGTGTTGCATCACGAGTATTTTATTCTCTGTTCGGAATTGCGGCATTGACATTGTTGACCATAGTGTTAATAAAGGTTTTCTCGAAAAGTGCGGACGAAGCAACAAAAACCAAGACAAAGACGGCATAATGATTGAAAAAAAGAGAGTGCAATGCTCTCTTTTTTTGATATAATTGTGCATGGAAATAAAATCTACAGATATAAAAGAAATTGACAATTTGAAAAAGTTTCTAGGCGATGGACTGGATAACTTTAACAAAAAATACAGCAACAACATAATTCCATTCGAGAACAAGAAGACTTTTGGCTTTGAAGTTTATGAGAATGGCGAACTTATTGGTGGCGCATGTGGTCACACCAACATGGGAAATTGGGTGTGGGTAGAATTGCTTTATGTCGACGAAAAGCATAGGGGTAAGGACATAGGAACATTACTTATCAAAAAGATTGAAAATTTTTGCAAGGAAAATAGGTGCCTGGGTGTTCATTTGAATACTTGGGATTGGCAGGCAAAAGGCTTTTACGAAAAAATGGGGTTTGATTGTTACGGCGAATTGAAAAACCACCCACTTGGCGGTGCATGCTTTTATATGAAGAAGCAGTTGCTGTAAAAAATTTTAGGTCTTTACATATGTTTGCGCGACCGCTTCTAATTTTTCAAAATCACAAGTTATTGCATCATAGTTCTCATACAATTTCCCAGATGTTTTAAGATTGTACAAAACACGACCTTTTCTGCGAATATGCTTTGCGTTTTCATCAATAATTTTCTTTTGGGCGTTAAACTTTTCTTTTCTTGCACGGGCTTTTTCTGTATCCTTTGGTGAAAACTCGTAATCAACAACTTTATAGACACCTTCAACGACAGGAATCATGTTATTAAGATTTATTCCGCCCAGCCTGCATTCATCAAGCGGAAAGAAAGTCATATTTTCTTTCTTGGGAGAATCAATTAATTTTTTGCCCTTGTTGCTGGAAGTAAGTGGGGCGAAAAACAAATTTCCATTGACCATAAAAACTATACCTATATATGGTCTGCAATAATTGTTTTCTTTGTTATATGAAACTCTGTGGTCGCCATGTTCTCGCAAGAAATCTGTGTACTTTTCGCTTATGTAAACTATGTCCATGTTTGGATTATAACATGGGCAAAACAAAAGCACAAGTTACCCTGTGCTTTTGAAATTATTTTTACCCCACTTATACGGCAAGGGTTCTCCACATTGTTTGCTCGTTGTCCGAGCATTACAATTATAGCATAAAACACAAAAATGTCAAGTATTTTATGCCTTGATATATTATATGCAAAACTTGGTCTAACCAACCCCTAACCCCACATATACCTAGAATATCTAAATATTGGGGGGTATAACCATGTCATTTGAAGTGGTATATGGAACAAAGGGGCTTCGGAATCTTGCACAAGTTGCCAAATCGCAGGTCAAGGTCGACGCACGAGTCGAAATTTCACATAAAAGGGTAATCGAGGCAAGCGCACGTTGCTTTATAGGCGAAGCAGTGCACGAGGGCGCAGAAGTTCGGTTAAGCGGTCGTGTGGTGACACGGGTTGTTTTCATCGACGAAATGGACGCATTCAACAGCCACGAACGCACAGACACGTGGAGTGAAAAGTTGATGCTTGCAAATGCGGAAGCCGTTGTGTCTATCGCGCCGACTGCGCATGTGCTGGACACCAAAGTTGTGGACGCGAACTCGCCCCATCATGTCGAGGTACAAAGTGTTATTGACGTGTCTGTGTTGGGTCTTGTGTCGCACGAATCGACCTTTGTGCGTGACTTGCAAGGTGAAGTAGAAGTTCGACGCGAAAAAGTTGCAGTATCAACATTCGGTATGCGAATGGAGAGTAAGTTCGAGGTCGAAGAAACAATAGACCTTGATAAAAATTGTGAAGGGGTGCTTGGTGCGGACTTGTCGGCTTATATCCGCGACATTATTGTGGGTGACGGAAAAGTCACCGTAAAGGGCGCAGTGTGTGTGAACGTGCTTGGAATCCGCAGGGTAGAGGAAGTCACAATATACAACGACATGGTTGAATTCGATTTTTCAAAGACAATATCGAATACTCAAATCGGATTGAACGACATGGTTATGGGGTCAATTTCGGTCACAAACATTCATGTAAGGGCAGAATCGAAAGAAAAGCCGCAACTTATCGTTACGGCAGAACTTTGCTTTATGGGGCACACAGTTGTTAACGAAGAAATAGAACATATCTCTGACGCGTTTTCGTTTACCAATGCACTTTCGTTTGCCGGCAGAAATGTTGATGGATCATCTGCGATTGCGCAACACAATTCGGTTATCGAAGTTGACGGCAACGTGACCATGACAGATAAGACTCCATTCATTGCGCGTGTTGTGTCAGTGGGTCATTCCAAGATAAGTTCAATCAACCTTGTGCCTGTGAACGACAAAATCACTATCGAAGGGGTCATGAGTACCCACATCACATTTGAATGTGAAGAGCGACACTTGCACTCGCACCAGGTAACCGTGCCATTTCATGCAACAGTTAAAATCGATGGAATCTCGGCAACACACACAGTTCAATCTTACTTGACGGTATTGTCCGCAAAGGTAAAGGCGCGTCGTGGTAAAGAATTACTTGTTGACGCAAGATTGGGCTTGAGTATCGCTGCACATTCGACAAAAACCCAAATGGTAACTGCAGACGTGATTCTGGGCGATGCAATAGCCCGCGACGACAGCGCAATCTTGATATACACAGTCAGCGCTGACGAAACATTGTGGGATGTGGCAAAACGAATTAACTGCAGAATGTCCGAAATTATCGCGGGCAACCCAGAAGCCGAGCACGGCATCAAAATGGGCGACAAGATATTTATCTATCGCCAACAGGTTGTGAACTTTTAAGTAAATCAGTTTCAAAAAAGGGGTGAGTAAAGCCCCTTTTTTGTGTCAATAATTCCTATATGAAAATCGCAGTTGCAGTATTCTTTATAGTCGGCACTATCGCCATCATCGCGTTCGGCTTGCCAATGGGCGGGGGAGATAACACCAACACCGAATTTTTGCGATTGCACATACGCGCGAATTCAAATTCGGAATGCGATCAAGCAATCAAACACGTAATCCGTGGGGAGGTCATTAACGAATTCACACCAATCTTTTCAATAGTCCAAACACGAACTCAAGCAATGACAGTCTTGTCCGACAACCTTGCGCGATTTGAATCCATCGCTAACCAAGTTTTATTGCAAAATGGCTTTACGTACACGGCACGCGCGTCACTTCGAAACGAACATTTTCCGACACGGTCATATAACGGCTTTGTGTTGACAGAAGGGTTTTATGATGCGCTTATTATTAACCTTGGCACAGGCGCGGGGAATAACTGGTGGTGTGTCATTTATCCGCCACTTTGCTTTCTCGATAACAACATAGGAGGAGAACGAGGTGTTGTGTACCGCTCAAGGCTTCAAGAAATTATCCGAAGATTCAGGTAATTTATATTCTTACAAAACCTCTTGATACGAAACCCGTTCTGCCGCCGAAATTTGTTTGGAAGAAATCGCCCGAAATTCCGGAGATATTAATTCTTGTTCCAGTCGGTATTGTATTTATAATACTTGCAGCAGAATTTGGTGCACTTCGCATGTTCAAATTGCCACCCGCTGTCGTGACGATACCAGTTGTCGGTGCTAATGTTATAAATGAACTGGAGATCCAACCTTCGCGATCACCCATATTAATTCTATACCATCCGTTTCGCTCTTCTAATATTGTAATTCGTGTTCCATTTGGCAATGTGCCTATGATAGCTGCACCAGTATTTGGTGCTGACCTGACATTCAATGCGCCGCCAGTTGTTGTGACTGTACCTGTCAAATTTCCGCTTGATGGAGGTGGTGGCGGAGTTGACCCCTGACCTAAGCAAGCTTCTGCACCATCTGCGATTGCATTTGCTATGCGTATAAAATTTGCATCAAATCTTGTGTTGTCTTGTGCGTTTGATATGAAGCCGATTTCTAATAAAAGTGCGGGCATGTTTGTGGTCGTCAAAACTGTAAAGTTCCCACTTACAACGCCACGATTTACAAATCCTCCAGCCGTTGCAATTCGACTGGCCATCTGGGCCGCGCATGCATTTGTGGTGGCACTTACATTCGGTCGGACAAGAACGCTTGATCCATTTGCCGTTGCATTTGTAAATGCATCACGATGCATAGACAAAAATAAATTTGCACCCGCATTATTTGCAAACCGTGCTCGTTCGCCCGGTGTAAAAAAAATATCTGACACACGGGTGTAGATAATACGATGTCCACGTCTTTCAAGTTCGCGACCCACCGCAATTGCCATCCCTAGATTATCTGCTTTTTCCATGCGTCCGTCACGTGTAGCACCCCAATCAGAGCCACCGTGACCCGCGTCAATCACTATTGTTGCCATATAAGCTACATATTCCGGTAGACACATAGATGTTACTTAGTGCTACAATAGATACAGTGGAAGAAGCAAAAGACAAAAATAACCCCATATGCATGATAGGTGTGAAAATCTGTGCTGTTCTGTTGGGTACATTTGTTACCGTATTTTTGACTGCTCAAATTTTCATTCTCAATGGGCAAGATGTAGTTGCAACAGCATTGTTTATCTTAGTATATTTGAGTAGTTTCTTTGTTTTTCATACATTGTCAAGTTTTCTTGTAAGACCTTTATCCCCAGTACGACTTATTCAAATATCTGCTATTCTTTGCTTCTTGTTCTTGTTGACGATTACTTTGTGGCCGGAACTTATTGAAACACACACAATCTTGTTGGGCGTTGCGTGGGGTTTGGGACGCGGGTTTTATTGGTCAGGCATTGAATACATCGTCGCGACCCAATTCAAGGGCAGTCGCACATTGAAATTTGAAATTGTTTACCGAAAAGCAAAACTGATAGTCGGCATCATGTTTCCAGTTACTTTGGGGCTTGTAATTAACTTTGGGGACTTTGGGTATACAATCACAGCAATATTGTTTGTCTGTGTCGCACAAGTTCTGTTCAGTTTAGGTCTGCGCAGGCAGCGTGACGTCGGCAACAGAGGTGTTTGCTTCAAGCAATTCTTTGGCAACATAAAGCAACAAAATCTTTCAAGACAAGCATGGGGCTTGTGGCTTGTTTCTCTATTTCGCGGACCAAACGCGGTTTTAAATATGACCATACCAATGTTGGTAATTATTGCGTTCGGTTCACACCTAAACTTGGGTATTTTATTGTCGGCTGTCAGTCTTATTACAATTCTGCTTATGTTGGTATACAGACGTGTTCCACTGCGAGTCCAAGCAAAAATTTATTTCGTCATTGCCATTTTGATGTTTTTGTTCTCACTACCTTTGTTTTTCGTAATAACATATGCTACCGTTGCAACATATCAACTATTCCAAAAAGCAAACAACATAATCGACTCGGAATATGGCGCGGCTTATGCCAACTTTGCAAAAGTATGTTGCGGTGAACAATTTACATTAGCAAGTCATTCATTTTTAACCGCTGGACATACTATTGGCCGTATTATCGTATGCGTCACCCTTATTATCGCGGGCTTGATAGGTGGTGTGTATGCATTGTCTGTCGTCATTTTTATTATGAGTGTTTCGTTATTGACGGCGGCTATTCTTCTTTGGCGGTGGAAGAAAAAACATGTGTTCTTGGCAAAGGAAATCAGTGAGCATGCACAGTCTTGTGATTGCGAATGTGAAGGCGATTGCATGTGTTATTAGCGGATGAACTATAATTACCCCGTACTCATACATTAACACATGGCGATAGGTAAATTAAATGTACACGTGACAACAGCGAGTGAGATGTACCCCATCCAAGACGCTAAAGTGGTGATAAAGGATAAGGGTGGGCGAATCTTATTCGAGCAAACAACAGATGCAGACGGTATGACCGGCTATGTGGATTTATATGCACCAGACCCACAACTAACGTACAAACCCGAAACGGCAGAGACCAGTTTTTCAACATACAACATATGTATAACTGCAAGCGGTTTCCACGCGGTAGAGGTGCATGACGTAGAAATTTTGGGTGGTTTAAATACCACTTTACCGGTATCAATGCACCCGGTAATAGACGGCAGAAGAAAAGTCGGTGAATTCCTAGGTGGACCTGCAACAGTCATAATTCCATGCAGAAAAGAACGACTTGTGCAAACCGACCACTTGAGCGACACTCCAAACGTAGGACAATTAGGAGATGTGACAGAAAATGTAGGCGAAAATTATGATGATATTTACATACCGCCACCAGCAGTGCTCTTACCGCTTCAAAGCGGCAGAGTGGGCAGCAACACACAAATTCCGTTAAGGCGTGTCTTTGTGCCTACATATATAACTGTTCATCTGGGAGTGCCAACCAACACCGCAGCCCGAAATGTTCGAGTTCCCTTTGTAGAGTACATAGCAAATGTGGCATCAAGTGAAATTTTTGCAACATGGCCTGATGCTTCGCTTCGTTCTAATATACATGCAATTATAACTTTTGCATTGAACAGACTCTACACAGAATGGTATCGCAGTCGTGGATTCAACTTTGACATAACCAATACGACTCAATTTGACCAAATGTTTGTACCTGGACGAAATATATTTCAAAATTTGATGCAAATATCTGCCCAGGAATTGGCTCGTTATGTTCGACGAATTGGATTCGCTAATCCGTTATTCACGACTTACCGTGCAAATGCATGTGGGACAAGTTGTCTAAGTCAATGGGGCACAGTAGATCTTGCCAACCGTGGGTTCACTCCATTACAGATAATAAGGAACTTTTATGGGCAAGACACAGAGATAGCAACAACCCCACTTGTACAAGATATACGCACGACTTATCCAGGCACAGCAATGCGACTGGGCAGTCCCCTGAGTGCCGCTATACGACAAATGCAAGTTTATTTAAACAGAATACGCCAAAACTTCCCATTGATTCCGTTAATAACAAACCCGAATGGTACGTTTGGTCCTGATACAGATGCGGCGGTGCGGCAATTTCAAAGAATCAACAATTTGGGTGTAGATGGTGTTGTTGGTCCCGCTACATGGAATCGAATTACTCAACAATGGGTAGCAGTGACACGACTTGCCGATTTGAACAGTGAGGGAGTTCGTGTTGGCATAGGTCCAAACCCACCTAATGTGGTATTACGTAATGGGTCGACCGGAGAGAATGTGCGCCAATTGCAATGGTTGTTGAATTACATAGGCCAATATTATGAATATGTGCCGAATAACTTAACAGTCGATGGGCGGTTTGGACCTATGACCCAGAACAGTGTCCGTGAATTCCAACGAAACTTTGGATTGAACCCGGATGGAGTCGTAGGACCTGCAACCTGGAACAGGTTATATGACGTCTTCAGAAGTATTCAAGGATCAAGCCCAAATCCTGCGCCTATTACTCCGACACCAATCCCACCAACGCCATCGGGTGGGAACCTTGTAGGAACAGTAAGAACAGCTGGAGGTAATCTGAACCTGCGAGGTGGGCCGGGAACGAACTTTTCAATCATAGGCAGTATACCAAATGGTACAACATTGACTGTTACTGGCGAGCAAAACGGATTTTATAATGTACGAACTGCTGGAGGTGCAATAGGCTGGGTTTCGCGAGACTTTATTGCAATAACACCGCGCCAGGTACGAGTGGCAACCGCCGGTGGCAACTTGAACCTGCGGGCGACACCAACAGCAATGGGTACGATATTAACAACAATTCCAAATGCCACACCACTAACTATTACTGATGTTTCTGGAAATTTCTTTCGCACATCATTTAATGGAATAAATGGTTGGGTAAGCAGGGACTTTATACAATTTACCGGTTAATATGTTTGACTTACCTTATCTTAATATGGTACTATAAGTAGTATATATATTAATACCATGGAGGTGAGGAAATGCCTGACATGAGGAAACAATACAAAACCATAATAAAGGACGAGGACCCAGATAAATGGTCAGCAGAAATCCTTGACGAGCAAGGAAATCTTAAAATGATAATTGCTCGAAAGGACGATGAATATTATTTCTTTGATTCAAAAGGACAAATTTTCAGGACACTTTCTTCTGCACAATTTATCCAAGAGTATCCGGAGTTTGTAAGTCCAAAATATCTTGCAAATATTGCAGAGGGAGGGCAAGTTACAACATTCTTGCATGAATCTCATATGCATAAGAAATCTTCATCACTACAACACAAAGATGGTCTCAAGAAAGGTGAGGCAAACATACCTATATATGGAGAATACACTGGTAATGGCGACGAAATGGTTGTTGATATGTCGGATATACTTCACGCAATTAGGGAAGACAAAGGGCAACATAAAAATGTCGAAGCAGCATTCTTAAGAAATATGTACGAGCGTGAACCAAGCCCAGATCCAGCAAGTTAGAATATTGGTAAGAATAAATACAAATACCAATAGTATGGCAAAAAAATTATTTTTCACGATGACAAGCGTTATTTTGGTCGCTTGTCTTTTGTTTTTGGTTGGATTTTATAATATCGATGATACTGGTGATACAAAAGTCGAAAAAATCCTAGAAGTCAAAAGAGTCGTTATCGACGCAGGACACGGAGGTCGTGACGGCGGTGTCGCAAGTAGTAATGGTTTGCGTGAATCAGACGTGGTATTAAAAATATCTGAATCTTTGCGTTTTGAACTTGAAACGCGCGGGCTCGAAGTTGCTATGACACGTGGCAACGAAGAAGGTTTGTACGACAAAAAAGTCTCTAACAGAAAACGCGATGATATGCGAAAACGTCGTGAGATAATTGAAATGGTTGAACCACATATCGTCGTGTCGATACACCTTAATAATTTTATCCGTGACGAATCTGTGTATGGAATACAATGTTTTTATCATAAAGCAGGTAAAGGCGATGGAAAACAATACGCAACAAAAATCCAAGATTACATCAACAAAAGCGGTCTTGTGGACAGAAATCGTGAAGCCATGCCCGCGGATTATTATATACTGGAAACCAAATTTCCCTCTGTGTTAATTGAGTGTGGCTTTTTGTCTAACGCGGAAGAAGAAAGAAAGTTAGCAAGTGAAGAATATCAGAGAGAACTTGCAAAAACCATTGCCGATGCGGTTGTGAGCGTTTTGAATTAGACCATAGATATGATATGCTTACCCGCTATGGAAAATATTATCGAAGTAAAAGATTTACACAAGTCTTTCAAAGTAAAACGCAAGCAACATGATGTTTTGCTTGGTGTGAATTTTATAGTAAAAAGGGGGCAGGTTTTTTCGTTACTTGGTTCTAATGGTGCAGGCAAGACAACAATTGTTCGAATTTTGGCAACGCTTACGACAATGTGTAGTGGTAATGTAAAAGTGTGTGACTTTGATTTGCAGAAACAACCGAATAAAGTTCGTGAAGTCATAAGCTTGACCGGTCAATATGCTGCCGTTGATGAAATGCTCACGGCCCGCGAAAATCTAAATCTTGTGGCGCAACTTCGTCATTTAAAAGAATATAAGGGCAAAATCACCGAACTGTTGGAACTGTTTGAACTAACTGCATCCGCCGATAAGTTAGTAAAAACGTATTCAGGTGGCATGCGACGAAAGACCGACATTGCGATGTCATTGCTTGGTGAACCCGAAATAATTTTTCTTGACGAACCAACAACAGGGCTTGACCCCCAAAGCAGATTGAAACTGTGGGACATGATCAAAGAGTTGAAAAAACAGGGAAAAACGATTTTTCTTACTACACAATACCTAGAGGAAGCTGAGGCACTAGCCGATTACGTTGCCGTTCTTGACGGCGGAGTCATTGTCAAAGAGGGGACGTTGAATGAATTGAAAAAATCTCTCGGGGATATTGATTTGCCGACCTTACAGGATGTGTTTTTGTCTGTTGTAACAAAAGGAGGAAAACAGAAATGAAGAGTCTTTTGAAAGATTATAAAACTATGTACAAGCGATGTATGAAGTTGACATGGCGGAATCCCGAGACTCTCGTCATGGCGGTGTTTTTGCCTGTTATTATGTTGGTTCTTTTTACTTACTTGTTTGGTGGCGCTATGTACGAAGGTCATTTTGACACAACTTATATTAATTTCGTATTTATAGGGGTCATGGCGGTCGCTATTTGCCAAGGCGCAATGACACAGGCAACGGTGGTTTGCTCGGACGCATCAAAAGGTGTTCTTGACAGGTTTATATCATTGCCTATTTCAAGGTCGTCATTTATCGTTGGGCATGTGTTGGCTGCGGCAACTCGGACACTTATTGCTGTTACTTTGTTGTTTGCTGTCGGTTTTGCAATGGGGTTCAGACCGTCTGCCGATGTCGGGCAATGGTTCGGTGCGATAGGCATCATTCTCGGCTTTGTCCTTGCAATGTCGTGGTTGGGTGTTTTGTTTGGACTTTTGTGCAAAACAGTGGAAGGTTCTGCTGGTGTACCTGCTTTGGCACAAATACTTGTTTTCTTGTCAAGTGCATTTGTCCCAACGGCAACGATGGTTGCCGCTTTCCGTTACTTCTCTAACTATCAACCGGTAACACCAATAATAGATACATTGCGTTATTTGTTCTTAGGGATGGGTGAACTGCGAATCCTTGAATCCCTTCTATGGATTTGTGGACTTATAATTTTTGGCTTTACAATGTCGATTGTCGCATTTAATAGAAAAATTAAAAGATAGTGTGGTACACTACTTGTATGAAACTATACGGAGATTATCATATACATTCCAAATTTTCCCGTGACGCTGGAAGCCAAGGTACCATTGACGAAATTGCCAGAGTAGCAAAGGAAAAGGGTTTGGTAGAAGTCGCAATTACCGATCATGGACCAAAGGTTTGGGTGGGCGCAAAATTAAAACATTATCCACAAATCAAGGCTATGATTGAACGGGCAGAGTCAGACCATGCTGTTCGCATCTTTTTTGGTATAGAAGCGAACATACGTGGTATGAAAGGTGAAACCGACGTTCCACAAGAGTATTTGAAAAATTTGGATATTATTGTGTGTGGATTCCATCCGCGCACAAGGCCGGCAAGTTTCGGTGCTTTGATGACAATGTTTTGGCCAAACTATATATTTATGTTTACTCATGCAGCTTTTCGGTACTATCCAAAATGGTTGCGCCGGCGTAATACTGCGGCAATCAAGCGTGTGCTTGAACAGAATAATATTGATGTTCTTGCCCATCCTAATAGATATTTTAAAGTAGATTTCCCAGAGGTGGCGAAGGCCTGTGTTGAAAATGGAACTTTGATTGAACTCAACGGCAAAGGCATTTCATTCCGCCCGATAGATTTCGAACGGGCGGTGGCAATTGGGGCAAAGTTTGTGATTGGCTCCGACGCACATAGGCTTAGCGAAATTGGACGAACAGAACGGATTGGCGAGTTCTTGAAAAATTGTGATTTTCAGGAAAGCGACATTGTAAATCTAAGCGGGCTTTTCAAACGCCCCGAAGTAAATAGGCTCGTAAAGATAAGCGAAGAAGTGGAAAATTTGAACCAGGGGGAAAGTTATACTGAAAGCGAATCCAGAAAATTAACCAAGAAAGAAATCAAAGAAAATAAAAGGCGTGAAAAAATGATGCGTAATAAAGCGGTCGATTGATGGACACAACCTTTGTTCTGTGATATATATACGACATGGAAAATACAACGATACAAAAACAAGACTCTATAAGAACAACACTTATGGTTGTGGTGGGAGTTGTTTTGGTGATTCTGACTATGCAAGTCATTGGTCTGCTTGTCGAATCCATCTTTAATCTGGTGCAATACGCAAATCGTGGAGGCGTAGAAACTTGGAATTCTATAATCTACAACAACCCAATTCGATACGAGTTAAGACCTATATTTCTTACTCTGGGTATAACTGGGCTCGTGTCTGCTGTGCTTTGCATCTTGTTTGTAATAAATTTTATTGTTCTTTCAGTCAAGAGAAACAAAATTTTCAAAATATCAAACTTGGTGTTGGGTATTTTGGTAGTGGTGTCGAGCATCGTGAGTATTGTTGTACCAGCACTTTTGCTGCGGTCGTCTATTGGTGGTGCTTACAGACTTGAATATTTTACGTTGACACATTATTTTCATTTGTTAGGCAGTCTTATTTTGATTTCCGTGTTTGTTGTGGCACTTGTGGTAATTTCGTGTAAATTATTGTGTAAGAAAAGTAAAAATCTTCAGGAGAATTAATTGAATTTTATCCAAGACATAAAAGACGAATTGCGAGCGAACCAAAACCGCACAGAAGTTGCCGAGTATGTCGCCGACCTTTTTTTGAACTATGCAAGCGGTTCGTTGTCGGGTGGGTATCATATCGAGTTTTCACTTGAAAGTTACGATGACGCACAAAACCTGTCCGAGATTTTGGCAATACACGAGATGTTACCGAAGTTAATTGGACGGGGCGAGCGTGCAGTTGTGTATCTGAAGAGCGGGGAATGTTTGTGCAATTTGTTGGGGCTTATCGGTGCGAATAAATCGTTACTGAAATTGCATGACGAAATTATCCTGCGTGATTTGAACAATAACTCTAACCGTCGCAGAAATTGCGACACAGCAAACTTGGAAAAGCAAGTTTCATGTGCAATGACCCAGTATGATTCGATACGCAAGTTAAAAGAGAGTGGGGAGTTAGAAAAACTCTCATCGAAATTACAAATAACCGCACAAGCAAGGCTTAATAACCCCGACGCGTCATACGAAGAATTGGCGGTGATATTGGGCATTTCAAAAAGCGGTGTAGTCAATAGGTTGCGGAAAATATTGGATTAACCCGCGCGTGTCTTGTTTTTGTTTGGAATTGTCGTTGGTCTTTTTGTCCGGTCTTTTATATTTGACATTATCAGAGAGTCTTTACTGTCGCCCTTAATATTTGGAGCAAATGGTGCAAGAAGTGGCACACCAAAATTGTCAAGGCTTGCCAGATAAATCACCAACAATATACTTGCCATGACCACACCATACAATCCCAAAATTCCACCAATAATCACGAACACAAATCGAAGCAAGGAAATCTGTGGCGCAAGGTTTGGCAAGATGTACATAGTTATTAAAGACAAAGCGGCGACTAACACGGCAGGCGCACTCATAAGTCCAGCCTCTATCGCTGTACCGCCCAGCACCAACGCCGCGACCAACGAAGTCGCCGCCCCCAAGTGTCGGGGCATACGTAAACTTGCTTCGTACATGATTTCAAAAAGCACTAACACAACTATTAATTCAAGCAAGGGAGAAAATGGCGTATTCTCGACCGAATTGGTAATAACGAACAGGGTATTCAGGGGAACTATGTTGTAATGATAAAGTTGCAACGCAATGTACAGGGCAGGCAGAGTAATGGCGAGCACCCCTCCAATCAATCGGGTAAATCGACGAACAGTCACGATAGTGTTGTTGGTGTAATAATCATCGGCAGCTTGCAAGTCTTCTAATAATACATAGGGAACAGTCAACACAATAGGCGAGCCATCTACGATAATAGCAATCCGACCTTCTAACAACTTTGACGCAACAACATCGGGCTTTTCGGAATTACCCACTTGGCGAAAGATGTTCAATGGCTCGTTCTGTAAATATTGCATTATATAGAACGAGTCCAAAATCCCGTCAATGTCTATCGACTTTATTTTCTCTGTCACGTCTTTGACCATCTTTTCGCAGGCGATAGATTTGATATACATGAGTGACACATTAGTTGCGGAATATTTACCAATCGGATTATTGACAAGTACAAGGTCAGGCGTTTTCAATCGCTTACGTATAAGCCCAATATTCACAACAAGGTTTTCCACAAAGCCCTCTCGTGGACCAATTACCACGGAGTTAGTTGGTGGTTCGGCTATACCACGTGCCGGCATGACAGTGGTATCCAGCGAAATGAAAACCTTTTCGCCTTCGATGCACATAATGGACTTGCCGTTCAGGAGTTCTTTGGTGGCATCTTCAAAAGTTTCTTTGGGAACGACTTCGCAAATGTGTGATAGTTCCTTGGATACGATTTCAACAATGTCTCCCTTGGGTAATTGTTGCAATTTTACAAGGGGCATAAGTATCTCGAGTGATACGCGCTGTCCGCCCGCAATCGTGTCGATGAATAATACAACGGCTTTGTGTTTGCCCGCGACCAAAAATTCGCGTGCTTTCAAATCGAATGGTTCGGTAAATGTTTCTTGGAACTTTGGGATAAGGGTCTTGATTTTCATTTGGGGCTAGTATGTGCATAACTTGAAAAGTTATAAAATCCAAAAATTAGAAAAATAGCGGAAATAACACTTGACATAGACGACGACGACGACGAGTATAATGCCCTTATACACATTTTGTTGATTAGTTGTTGATATGTGAAAAAAAGGGAGAGATAAAAATGAGTGAATATGATAGGAGAGAACAGGAGAAACAAAAATTATTTGAAGAATTGAGAGAGGCGCAAACAAACATGTACCGTAGCACTAAGGAGCCAAATTCGAGTTATAGTGAGACAAAAATTGAGAATGTCAGGACCATTCTTCTTGGGAAGGGTTTGGCTTCAGAAGAAGAAATCAATGATGTACTATATGATGTAATTGAAGATAGACTTGAATCACAATCTGGTGAGCATATGGACTACAGGGTGTCTAAGGGTTTATTAGATACAATTACTCGCGGGTTGCTTAATCCTGATGGTAAAACGGTGGTAAGTGAAAGTGACATGCAAGAGATTTTGGCAGAATCTGCAGAAGCAGCGAAAAAGTTAGGCGATTTCAGAAGTTACGAAGAGCAGGCAGAGGCGACAAGGTCAAAAGGTGACGACGATAGAAGAAATTAAAAAGAGCGTAAGCTCTTTTTTACTCACTCTGCTTGCTGCTTGTTCAGAATGGTATAATGTGATATTATATAGGATGGAAAATATAGAAACACTATCGCTTGCCGAACAACAACAGATACGGCTTGGCAAATTGCAAAAATTACAAAAAGCAGGGAACGACCCTTTTCACCAAACCAAATTTGCAAAGACAAATGATTCGGTGGACATCACTGGGGCTTTTGAAAAATTCGATGGTAAAAAGGTCGCGATAGCGGGGCGCATTGTGCTGAAGCGACTTATGGGCAAAGCCAGTTTTTGCCACATCTTGGACGAACAAGGCAAGATTCAAATCTATGTATCGGTCAACGATTTGGAACAGGCGAACTATGACGCCTTTTGTGACTTTGACCTAGGTGACATCATCGGTGTCGTGGGCAAGGTCTTCAAAACGCGCACAGGCGAAGTTTCTGTACACGCGACAAGTGTTGTGTTGCTTGCAAAATCGCTCACACCTTTGCCCGACAAACACGGGGGATTAAAAGACCCGGAACTTCGGTATCGTGAACGCCATGCCGATTTGATTTCTAACCCAGAGGTCAGGGATATTTTCAAGACAAGAAGTAAAGTGATAACGGCAATCCGTGAGTTCCTTGACGCAGATGGATATTTGGAAGTCGAAACACCAATATTGCATCCAATCGCTGGTGGCACAGAAGCAAAGCCGTTTGTCACTCACCACAATACACTTGACATGCAAATGTATTTGCGTATTGCCATTGAACTTTATCACAAGCGGTTGATAGTCGGCGGTTTTGAAAAGGTCTATGAAATTGGACGATGCTTTCGTAACGAGGGTATAAGCTATAAACACAATCCCGAATTTACAATGATTGAATTGTATCAAGCATATATTGATTATCACGCAGTTGCCGACTTGGTAGAAAAATTATTCAAACACGTGGCAAAGCGGGTAGTGAACACAGAAAAAATTGATTACCAAGGTCAGACAATTAACTTCGGCGGAAAATGGAAACGAATTACGATGGTAGATGCGGTCAAAGAAGTAACCGGACTTGATTTTAATAAAATGAACGAAAAGCAGGCGGTGGACGCTTTGAAAAAATTAAAGTTAGAACTTCCTAAAAACAAAACATGGGGCGAGTTATTGTTCACGGCTTTTGACCAAGCGGTGGAAAAGACGTTAATACAGCCAACTTTTATAATGGACTATCCTATCGAGGTATCACCACTTGCAAAACAAAAGGTATCCGACCCACGATTGACCGAACGATTTGAATTCTTTATCGCAGGACGCGAAATGGGTAATGCGTTCAGCGAACTGAATGACCCAATCGACCAAAGGCGACGATTTGAAGCCCAAATGAAAGAACGCGAAAAAGGCAATGACGAAGCCCACATGATGGACGAAGATTTCCTGAATGCGCTTATGTATGGTATGCCACCGACAGGGGGGCTTGGGTTTGGTGTGGACAGATTGGTTATGTTACTTGCCAATGTGCACTCGATTCGTGAAAGTTTATTTTTCCCAACGATGAGAAGTAAATAGTTAGTTATTGTCACCCATTTCATGAAGAAGTTCTGGGAAGGTTTTTCCTTCGTCGCGTAAAACGGAGGACAGGTTGGTCCCGTTGATCTTTTGAAGAAAGTCACTGAACTCGGGGCTTCTTATCGTTGTGAGGAACTGGGCAAGTTCGGGACTTCGGCGAACGTATTCGCTTAAACTTCTATTTTCGTGGAGCGCGTTGATGGTATTGGCGATATATTTTGTGATGTCGACTACTGTAAGCCAATCGCGCTCGAACTCTGGTGGAACATAGACCGAATTTGTAACAAAGACATGGTCGATAATTTCGTTTTTGACTGCTTTATCAAAATTTTCCAATCCCTTTGTGAAAAGCGGGTGAGTAGCTTTAAGTATGACACGCTCGGCACCTTTGTCTTTCAGGATTCTTGCAGCACCGAGTAATGTGTCACCACTTGCAATTATGTCGTCGTCTAAAATTACTGTTGTGTCTTTAACACTCGGCCCTGTGTAGATGTGTTGTTTAATTGGGTGGGCGCCATCGACTATTTGGGTAAAGTCCCGCTCTTTAAAGAAAAGCCCCATACCTCTGGGCGAGGCAAGCATACTTGCAAGTGCTGCGTTTCGGGCGGTTGCACCTTCGTCCGGCGAGACTGTCATCAGTTGGCCGTCTCGGAAGGCTTTGTATTCCTTTTCCAAAATAGCAATAAGCATAGAAACAGTTGGCAACATGTTGACAAATCCGATGTCCGCCATATATGCGGCATTTTCTGATGCTGTTGGGTTGTGTGCGTCTACTGTTATTATGTTGGTAGCACCAAGGCTTGCAAGTTCTTTTATTGATTGTGCCATGTCAAGACTGCCTCGTTGTCCACTCTTGTCTTGGCGACCTTTCAGTTGGAATGGTGTTACAACTGTACACCTTTTCTCGTTACCTTCTTTGCCGATTCTGCCACCCATTGCACTTTTAAGTTGGGCAAATCGCTCATTCGGGACTCGCAATCCGTGTTCCATAGGTTTTGTTATATCTTCAATGTAAACTGCATGCGTGCCGCGAATTGATTCGTCTTCCAAGTTATATATCATCGTGCTTTCGCCATCACCGAAATTTTTCGCGGATACACCAATCAAAAAGTTTTCGTTACTCTGTCGCACTTCTTGCAAATGTTTGTGTAGACTTTGTCCGCGCTCATCATTGTATCCCGGCAACACCATAACCCGAAGTTTTGATTGATAGTTGTCCATAATAAGGATTCTAGCATTTTTCGACACAAAAAGTCAAGAGAGGGCGGATATTACTCGTACTTTGCCTATGAGATAATCTGCTGCACAGCTCAAAATTTTACAAAGCCCAATTATAGAAATTATTAAATCTGAAACAGAGTAGTTGACTATCTATATAAAACTAGGCTATAATACAGGATATGTCACGGAAGATTTTAACAATTGTATTAATTTGCGTCATCGTATTTGGTGGCGGCTTGGCTGCCATTCTGATTAACAATGCGGCACGCTCTTTTCGAACTGTTGCTCACACCATTACCGCTGAACAAAGGTTTTGTGTCTCTGGTAATGGCGGTAACGCAGTAGCTGTTGGAAATTACCTGTTCTTTATTGGTGGGTATGTACCGCTTACTGATATTACATACAGACAGAACGAACATAACCGAGTAACATATGGTGCAATATACAGAGTAACTTTGGGCCAAGATGGACGACCGACATATAACAATTCATGGCTTGAAGGTTGGGAAGACAGACAACACATGGACCCAGTACTAAACGCAGAACACTACGGCGAAAAGTGGAACACGCGAATCGCAACAAAAAGGCTTATTGTACCGAAAATTGCAGGGCACGAGGCAAGTGCTATGTGGGTGTTTGGTAACCATATCATCTACACAAGCCCACATAACAGACTCGACAGACAGGGAAGATTACAGAGCGGAAGGTTAGACTTTTTCCGTGTTGACCTTGATGGTGGTAATCACAGACTTATATACACATCGCGAGAGAGTGGACTTACACGTGATGACTTCACGGTGGCTTGGGTTAACAGTAGCAGTTATTTACTTGTTCACGATGGCGGACGATTGATAAGAGTTGGTATCAGCAGAAATTTAGGAGATGAAACACGGATTGCAAATGATGTCACAAGTTTTGCGTTCCCAATCGTAACTAACTTTTTTACAACAGGCAGTGCAGCCAACACGGCATTGAAAGGCTTCGGCGGGGTAATGGATTTTGTTTATTGGACGGAAAATCGTGACACCGACAATGGTACACGGGTGCCACAAGGCAACATTATGCGCCGCTTTCACATAGCAAATGGCAACCGAGAAACAATAGGACAAGTAATAGGAAGTTACTATGAAGTATTGAGTGTTGGAGGTGGAAATTTCTTCTTTCAAATTGGTGAGTGGAATAACGGACAGTCACGGAACCCAGTCTTGTATATTGCTGACCGTACAAATATGTCGCAATTTGAACAAAATTTCCGCGCGACTAACAGACTGTTACCTGGCGAATTGGTATTTACACCGACCGAGATTACAGGTTCTGCCTTTAGATTTATTACATTGTACAACGAACAAATTACATTATATACGCGAAATACCGAGCGGGATGTTCACGGTAACTGGTTCTCGCGTGCACATACTATTACAACAAATGTAGACGAGATATTGCATGTCGGTGCAAACACGATATATTATATGCGCGGAGGTTCTGTGCGAGCAGTGGATTTCCATGGCAACAAGCCAGAGGCTGAGAGAACATTTGGCACACCCAGCGAGAGAATCGATGAAATTAACATCTCATTCTTTCAAACACTTCCACACGCAGGCCGTGACACTTCACGAGAGTTCTTCTTCTTTATGACAACATTTTCGGACACAACTACAATAGTTGATACAGAAGGGGAAGAAGGCTTTGTCACAAACGAAACAATCTCTGTACCAGTCATTATTGATCGTGACGGCACAAGATGGATACTCGCAAACCTGGAAGAAAGATTTGTTATATAAGTAAGTAAAAGGAATATCAATTAAAAAACTCTGTAGTGTACAGAGTTTTCTTATTGGTTATAAAGTCTATTTCCGCAATTTTTCAATTTGTTCGATTGCCTGTTCCACATTGTCCACCAATATTATGTTCGCACCATGATGTACGGCAGGGTTAATGCATCGCTCGTCAAAAAATGTCCAAGTGTTATGAAAAGCCTCGCACGCGCCACCAAAGCCTTTTACCAATATAATGGTCTTTTTATACCAAAATGAAAACAACAATTCTGTGTATGTACCCCAACTTCCGCCTAGGGCAATTACCACGTCAGAATATGGTGTCATTTCCCACGAACGTGTAAGGAAGTTGTCCGCTTGATTAACCCCGTCTTTTTTAATGTATTCCATATGTGTCACCGCATCCAAAGGGAAGCCATACTTTTCTACATGGTCTTTTTCGTTTAGGGCGGGCGAGTACCCTATTACTTTTCCGCCGTGCTTGATTGCTTCTTGTCCCACGAATTGTGGAAAGCCCCGACATGCACCCGTTAAAATCTCTGCGCCAATCCCCGCCAAGTATTTCCCCAACTTGTGCGAACATTCCATCTCTTGTTTTGTGTATTCCTTGTTGTTTGTTCCGCCGTATACTGTTACTTTCATATTGTTATCTCCTTTAATTTTTTCTGGATTACTTGTAAGTTCAGTTTCGCTATGTCCGAAACTTTTGTGAGTAAAATCATTTCACTTTGGTGTTGTGTTAAGCCAAATGCTTTTACTATTAATTCATTTGCTTCGTCTTTTGATTTTGATCTCTTGACTAACTTAATGAACTTGTCAATATTCTTCACAGCAATTTCAAAACCCTTGATTTCTTCAATTATTATTGTCTTGTAGTTTTCTACTATTTTTTCATCATGCTCACGACCTAGTAAAAAGTCAATAGAAATAGGGTGGTAGACTACCTTCTTAACTAATGTTTCCATTAAAACCCCTCTTTTAAGCCGACTGTTTTAATAAATACCAATCCATCTTTGTTTTTTGAATCACGAATATAATAACCTTTTCGCACACCTTGGAAGGTCGTGGTTAGATTACTAATATATGGCTCGGCAAGTGCTTTGTGTGAAATCTTGCTTTCGGTGACAATGTTTTCTTCTTCTAATGCTGTACCACTCTTCAATAATGGCAAATACTCATTTACAGTGATGGGTTGGGCAGTGGTTGCCTCTACATAATGTATAGTGCCGTTTGGCTTGATGCCACTTGTGTCCGACCCACTTTTTGAATTTTCAAAGTAAGTACATTCAAGGTGTTTGATAGACCCATCTTTGTTTGTCGCAATTTTGTCACAACAAATTATGTACGCACCACGCAATCGCACAGTACCGCCCACGGTCAGCCGCTTCCATTTTGGTGGGGGAGCGATAGAGAAGTCTTCGCCATCGATGTAAATCTCGCTTGAAAAGAATTGTTCGTGGGTTTTTGATTTTTCGTCATTGGGGTTGTTAATCACAGGTAATTTTTCGATTTTATTTTTGTAGTTTGTTATTACAACTTTTATCGGGTTAAATACAACACTGACTCTATCCGAATTTTTATCAAGATGGTTACGCACATAAAATTCCAATGCGTTCATAGGAACTGTGGTGTTTGTCCGTGAAAGCCCCGTACTTATAACAAAGTCCTTTATGGCGGAGGCGGGGTAGCCACGACGTCGCATACCACTTATTGTCGGCATTCTCGGGTCGTCCCAGCCATCGACAATATCCTCATCCACTAATTTTTTTAAATACCGCTTGCTCATAACCGTTTGTTCTATGTTCATGCGACCAAATTCAAACTGTCTCGGACGGCTCTTCCCAGTCCATGCATTGTCAATAAACCAATCGTATAACGTCTTGTTATTGGCAAATTCTAATGAACAGCAACTGTGGGTAATGCCCTCTATTGCATCGGACAAACAATGTGCGAAATCATACATGGGATAAATACACCATTTATCTTTTGTTCTGTAGTGGTGTGCACGCATTATCCTGTATATTGCTGGATCACGCATGGTCATGGTCGGGTGCGCCATGTCAATTTTTGCACGCAACACGCAATGCCCGTCAGGAAACTTGCCGTCTTTCATTTGTTTTAATAACTCAAGGTTTTCTTTTGGGTCGGTATCACGATATGGACTATTCTTGCCCGGCTTGGTAAGTGAACCACGGTTCTTACTCATCTCGTCCGCCGATTGAAAGTCCACATATGCAAGACCCTTCAACGTCAGATTCTGGGCAAGGCGATACAACTCGTCATAATAATCACTTGCAAACAAAAGATCTTTCCATTTAACACCAAGCCATGTCAAATCTTCCACGAACTTTTCCACAAAGTGCATGTCTTCTTTTTCGGGGTTGGTATCGTCCATTCGCAAGTTCATATGTCCGCCGTATTTTTGTGCGAACATGAAATTGACAATAGATGCCTTTGTGTGACCCACATGTGCATATCCATTAGGCTCGGGCGGAAAGCGGGTAACGATTTTTTGCCCCTTTGCCACCATCTCGATGATGTCGCGTTCGATCCAATTCAATGATTCTTTTTCCATAATATAGAATTATAGACTTTTTATGAGGATAACGCAAATTAAAGAGATGTCATCTAAACGCACTCCTTGAAGCGTGTGTTTTTACGAAATCAATCCATTGTGTTCTTGGATGGCATAATCCTTCTTTTGCGAATTTTTGTACTTCAAATAATGAAAGTAATTTCAATTGTTGTACTTCATCTTCTTGCATGATTATTTTTGCTGGGTCAACATTTGCGTGTGCTACATAAAGATTGTAAAATTGATTCTCAATAAAATCATCTGCTATAATTCGTTGGTCTCTGAAAGTTTTGATATGTTTAAGTTCACTTAATTTTGTACGCTTTGGCAGTACGAGACCCATTTCTTCCATCATCTCGGAAAAGACTGTATCAATAGGAATTTCCGCTGCTGGCACATGGCCTGCAACAGTCAAATCCCAAAGACCAGGGAATTTGTCTTTTTCTTGTGATCTTTGTTGCATCAAAACTTTGTTTTGCTCGTTTATAATTGCGACCAAAATGGCCTCGTGCCAAAGACCTTGTCGGTGGATTTCTTTCCTTGATAAAACCTCGCCCGTAGGAATCCCGTTTTCGTCAAGAACAGTTAGCATTTCCATATTCATGATGGATATTATACATGATAGTCATATGAAATGTCAATACCGACTTCTATAAGCTTCTCACAATTTTTTGTTTCAACTCATCAATACCGACGTTGTTCTTTGCACTTATTATTATATATTCTTTTTTCTGTTCTTGAAATGTTTTTTCAATTTCTTTCAAACCCACGTCGCTTAACATATCAACCTTGTTCAACACCAACATCTGCGGAACATGATTCGCCCCAATTTTTTCAAGCACTGAATCCACAACAGCAACTTGTTCCATATATTGTTCATTTGACACATCAACGACATGCAATAACAAGTCGGCATATCGTGCTTCGTCAAGTGTGCTTTCGAACGCCTTGATAAATTCGTGGGGGAGTTTGTTAATAAACCCCACGGTGTCGGTTATAAGGACTTCTATGCCACCCCAACCTTTTTCGATGTCCTGTATAAATATCTTCGCTGTCTTTGGGTCAAGGGTGGCGAACAATTTGTCTTCGGCAAGTACGTTTGATTTGGTCATGGTGTTCAATAGTGTACTTTTCCCCGAGTTCGTATATCCGACCAAACATACCCGCTTCATACCCGTTTTATTTGCAAGGGCTTTATTTAAATTTCTACTTTCACCTAGTTTTTTTAGTTTCTTTTCAAGTTCCGAAATTTCCTCGCGGATTTTTCGCTTGTCCATTTCGAGTTTTTTCTCACCTGGTCCGCGCATACCTACTGCTGTTCGCATTTTCGCCATCAAGGCACCATATCCGACAAGGCGGGGCAGATTATATTTTAACTGGGCAAGTTCGACTTGTAATTTGCCCTCCATACTTTGCGCACGCTGGGCAAAGATGTCCAAGATTATCTTACTTCTATCTAATACTGGTACTTGCAATTCGCGTTCAAGGTTTCGTACCTTTGACCCCGATAACTCCACGTCAAACACCACAACATTTGCGTCGTGTTTTTCGACCAGTTCCTTTACTTCTTCAACCTTTCCCTTTCCTATATAATAGGTAACATCGACATCGTGACGGTTTTGTGTAATCCGTGCGACTTCTTCTATATTACATGTCCCGCAAAGACTCGACAATTCGTCAAGTGAACTCTCTTCTATATTATCTCCTACGCCAACTCCCACAAGCACCGCGCGGTCGGGTTGTAATTCATTGTTATGTGTTGTCATAAGATCTCCTATAAATCAAAGTCAGTGTAGTACGCACGGACTTGCGATAAAAACAAAGCAATTCCCGCAAGATAGTCTGCTATATCCGAAATTGTAGCATCCATAAATACGTATTCAAATTCTCTTGCATAAGCGATAAAATTTTCGCGCATTTGTAGTCTTGTTGATTCGTTTACACCACGCCAATTATTTTCTACGAAAACGAAATATATAAAGCAAGGGCGAGATAGGTCTATATTATCTGCCATATATTCAAAGTCTATAAATCGAACAGCATCGTTTGACCGCTCTCTATTGATGAGTGCGTTTACATACGCCTGTCTGTGAAATCCGCTTGCATTGTCTTGTTGGTCATCATCCAGATTCTCGAACAATCTTATAACATTCCCATGTCGTCCCGCATCAATTTGCCTGTACAACGCGTCTATTAAATTCTCATACGTTCTGTCGCGACGATATACACTCATCGAAAACATAGCACCTGAATTTACCAAACCCATTCTGTCTGACAAGCGCACCATGGGGGCAGGGAAGATAAACGCAAAAACACCGATGCCATATGAAAACACCATAAATAAACACGCAAGTGTCGTAATGGCTGTCTTGTAAATTTGTTTGTTCACACAAATAGCGTAGCACAGAAGTCGTACAAAGCAAAGTTTCTATGCGACCTTCGGCTTAGCAGAAGGAAGAGAAGGTTTCTTTGTTCTAGCATTTTCTTGTTTCTCAATAACCTTTAGTGCAGGCACAAGAACAGACTTGAAAACCCCAACGATAAGTCTGGATAAACCAAAGAAATCTATTACCCCGATAATTCCAAAAATCACCGATGTAGTATGAGTCCAATAGTTTGGGTTCACAGCGCCAACATTCCAACCGATAAATTTAACGGTTACTTTTAGTAATTTTTTATCAAGTTTCTTAAGGGCTTTATTAATTTCCTGTGCCACAGGACCTTTGACTTTTTTCATATCTCTTAATATGGGTGCGAAATCTCCTATTGTTTGTGCTTCTTCGACCTTTTTACGAATCCCCGCGAACTGTGAAGTTTTCTTGCCGCCAATATTGGCTTTTCCTTTACCATCTTTATCACCAGACTGTGTGGGGACTACTTTTCCCTGCTTTTTTCCAGAACCATCTTCTGGCTGTCCACCGGCGATGCCCCCGCTTGTCAATCTATTATGTGCTCGGGAGTCTTGTCCGAAATTACCATGGATTACGTTGTCCCGTTCCTGTCTTCTGTTTTCTCTTTCTTCGGTATTGTCTGTCACATCATAGTCACCGCCACCATATTCGTCTATGCCGTCAAAATCATGGTCATCGTAACCCATTTCCTCGTCTTCGAAATCAGAATCATCATAGTCATCGTAATGGCCATATTCTTCGTTCATCAGTTCAAGAGTACCACAAAGTCTTATGAAAACAAAAAAACTTTTGGTATGATTAAGACATGAACATTTTAATTGCATCGGCAAATAACAAGAGTCGAAATGGGTTGACAATCTTGGCACGTCATTTGGCAAAGAAGTATAAAGTAACAGTGGCAAGTATGTCGGGTGACGCCGAGTACAGGGGACAGGCTTTTTCGTACGTTAACAAGCCGACACGCGTGAACAAGATTTCCGCACCCAAAAAGACCGCAAAAGATGGTCTGGGTGTCGGCATGGAAAATATTGCTATCTTTGAATTTTATTCCAATCCCGCAAATGCCATGAGTATAATGATTGGTGATATTATGATGAATCGTCAGCCCGACCTTGTGATTTGTGGTGTGTCAAACGGTACAAACATGGGGCCAGATGTTTACTCGTCAAGTTATGTGGGCATGGCAATGGAAGCGGGATATTTTGGAAAAAAAGCAATAGTCATATCGACCGAGTTTGAGATGGGTGATTTGTCTGAAGCGTCTATGAAACCAATCTTACAATTCATCGATAAGAATTTAGAGAAGTTTAAAGAATTAGACTTGCCGCCGAATACTTTGTTAAACATCAATATGCCGAAAGTAAATACTTATAAAGGCTACAAGGGTGTAAAGTTTACCGAGATGGGCAAAATGAATACAAAACTTGTATTCGAGCCGGGTACCGACCCAAAGGGCAATAAGTACTACTGGGCGAAATCAACGACAAGACAAAATATCGGTGACGAACACGATGACAAGACTTGGTATGACAAGAGGTATATTTCGATAACTCCAATTTCTTGGGACGCGACCGATTGCGAAGCGATAAATGATTGGGACAAGGTTGTAAAGGGCATAGCCAAAGGGGGTGCGAAATGAAGCCACTGAAAATTCTTATCACAAATGAGCAAGGGTGTTTCCATGCGGGGATAGTAGCACTTGCGCGCGAACTTGCCCAGCGTCATTATGTTTGTATAGTTGCACCATTGCACGCACACGCAGGAAGTGGGCACGCATTGACTACAGGCTATCCACTTCGTGCCGAGCAATTTTTTGCATTATCCAAAGTAAAAATCTTCGGGGTAAATGGTACGCCTGTGGACTGTGTGAATTTGGCGATTGACAAGTTGCTTAAAAGCAAGCCTGACCTTATTATCTCTGGAATAGACAACAAGACCAATCGCGGAGAAACAATCTATTCAAGCGGGGTAGTCAGTGCCGCGATTGCAGGAACTATACAAGGTATTCCATCAATCGCAGTATCCGCATGCATAGCACCAGAAAAAGACCGCGATGAAAAAGCATACATTCCTATGGCGAAAATTATCGCAAAGGAACTTGGGGGGTTGTACTCGCACATTACTCAAGATGTGACTTTGAATGTAAACTTTCCCGCTCGTATCGCGTCAAAGAATATCAAGTGCGTGCACCTTACGACTAACATAGTGGACAACAAATACGTCGAAGAAGTCAATCCGTTCGGCAAGGTATTTTATTGGCAAAAAAACTGCGTTGCGTCGTATTCTCTTGATTGTTTGGAACAATACGGAGATATATATTGGTTGAAGAAAAATTTTATAACTGTCACACCGCTCAAATATGATTTGACCAACAAGGACGCGTTTGGAATTTTAGCGAGGTCAGGAATTAAGTTGTAAAATGTATATAATATGATATATAATAGTGTCATGAGTAGAGCAATCAGGATTGCAAAAATAAAGTCAAGCATTGCGGACATTGCACCAAAATATAATATCCAAAAGGTTATATTGTTTGGGTCGTATGCAAGCGGAAAACGAACAAAAAAAAGTGATGTAGATTTGCTTGTCGAGTTTGGAAAAGAGCCAGTTTCACTTCTGAAAGTTGCATCTTTCAAGGTAGACATAGAAGAGATGTTAGGAAAGGAAGTTGACGTTATACCTAGTCCAATTTCAAAAGATTCATTACTTATAATAGACAATGAGGTATTGTTATATGAACAAAAAAGATACGCAGGTGCTTGAAAAAATATTAAAAGAAATCGAACAGATTGAAGTCTTTGTAAAGGGATTTAATTTTGAGTCATTTATGGATAACGAAATGGTGAAACGTTCGGTTGCTATGACCTTGATAAATATTGGCGAGAAAGCAAAAATCCTAAGTGACGAGTTCAAGGGAGTGCACAGAGATATTCCTTTCAAAGCGATTGTTGCTATGCGAAACGTCGCTGCACACGGATACGAAGAATTGCGATTCGACTATGTGTGGGAAACGGTTACAAAGGACTTGCCCGATTTGAAGTCTAAAATAGAAGGACTCGTGTAATGGGAGAAATTTTTCACATCGCAATTGATGGCCCCACGGCCTCGGGCAAGGGTACCGTTGCGCGCGAACTTGGAAGACGCTTGGGAATTCCTGCGCTTGATACTGGGGCGATGTATCGGGCGGTGGCTCTTTATATAATAGACAACGACATAGATTATAAAGACAACGAAGAATATATAAGAGATATAATTGAGTCATTGAATCTGGCCGTAAAAATTATTGACGACCAAACACGCGTATATATAGAAGTAAATGACGTAACAGACCGAATTCGCACGTCGGAAGTGGCTCGTGTAGGTTCTCAAATTGCCGACTTTGCACTTGTTAAATTGACGAACATTATGCGTGACCTTGCACGCGGTCAAAGTCTTATCTTGGACGGACGAAACATTGCAAGTTTCGTATTACCTGATGCCAAGTACAAATTCTATCTTACAGCATCGTCAGAAATTCGTGCAAAACGGCGACTTGCTCAAAGTGACGACGGTGCGACTCTTGATGAAATAAAAAAACAAATCGAACTCCGCGATAAACGCGACATGACAAGGACAAGTGGCGGGGCATTGGTGCAGGTTGATGATGCAATAGTGATAGACAATTCGGATATGGATTTAGAACAGACAATAAAAGTAATGATAAAAAGTATTGCAAAGGATAAATCTTTATGCTAATATATTGATATGAAAAATATCAAAGGATTTTTATTGGTTTGTCTGGCAATGATTTGCATAACAGCAATAGTCATCAGTCTTAACGGCGGATTCAACTTCGCCCGAAATGACGATACTGGGGAGAGTGGTACAACCCAAACACCAACCCCACCTGTGACACCCCCGCCCCCACCACCGCCTGCACAATCTGTTGTAGGTGCTTCGGAGCGCTTCTCAATAGCACCGCAACAACAACCTGAATTGAAACATTCGTTCACCGACGGGTTGTTTGACTTCTGGCATTTTCATGTTGGCTATGTTCATTTCGTGCCAATCACTTGGTCGAATGTAAGGCATTTTAGGCAGGACCAACCTGCACTTACATTGTCATTTACTACAACAACCGCTTCGTCGATGGGAATTACACACTCAAGCAATCTTGTCACAACTAATACAACACAGCTGGCAAGAAATACATCAAGTACAAATACTATCCAGAATAGCCGCACGCTTGAAACTTCTATGGGAATGGAAGTCGACTTTTTTAGTGCAGGATTAAAAGTTAGCAATACACACATGCGTTCAAGCTCTGTAACGAATGGATTGGTTAATACTATTGGAAGCACAATCTCAATAACGACATCAGAAGCAATGGCGGAGCATTGGTCTGAAACTTCGTCGGAAACGGACACATTCACATTGACAAGCAGTGACCTGACGGGATTTTATCGGTATACATTGTTTGCGACTATGGATGTATTTGTTGCCGTTGCAAGAAGTACAATCTCGGGCGAATTTATATATGAGTTCTCTGCTTATGCGCGTGACAATCATTTCTTTTCTCTTGAGTTTTGTTCTAATAACGAATTTACAAACAGAAGTGCAACTGATTTAATGGTCTTTTGTGAAACCATGTTAAATAATTTACCAACACCAAGAATTAATGGAAGCAATGCTACGCTTCTACATAATTTAACTGGGGCGACAGGTGTCGATATAGGTCAGATTGCCATTCCATACAATATTGAAAGAGCAGTTTTTGTCGGTGACGAAAGAAATTTTAACATGAATATTGTGATAGAACCACGTGTTAGGAGTTTGAGCTTATTTTTATATGATGTACGATTCACTGCAGGAGTTGGTAAACATGGCATTGGGTATGCGGTTGGGTCTGGTGAACATACATTATCAATTACCCTATTTGGAAATAACAGTATCACTGGGGGACAGGGTAGAGATGGAGAGACTGACACTATTGCAAGAGACGAAGTGTTTAGTTTTATAACTTATTCATGGTCATTTTCAACGGAAACTTCTATTGTTGGGTTGAATTTTCACGATGACAGAGTGCAAAACTCGCGAGCGGTGGCAGGTAATGGTGGTGATGCAATTAATGCAAGGTTGCAAAATATTGTTATTCAAGGAAGTGGTAGTTTGACTGCTTGTGGCGGTCGCGGTGGTATAGGTGGCAATATAAATATGCCTGTTGATGCTAATTTTTACAGATTAGCATATTTCAATAATTTGGGTACACCAGGTGGAAATGGTGGTCATGGCATTGTAGGTAGGTCTGTGTCATTTGAATTTTCAACAGGCGATGTTAGTGTCGCAGGTGGTGATGGTGCAGATGGTGGAAACGGAGTTCAAGTCCGTATGCGTTGGCGTTACGAGCGGGGTTTGTTTATAGTTACTACACATTTACGTCGCGGTGCTGTTGGTGTATTTGATGGTATGGATGCTGGAGATGGTGGAAATGCAATTTTAGTAGTTGATAACAATGTTGTTCATCCGCCAAACCGCCCTGTAGTTTTAGTTGGCGGTCAGGGTGGTAATGGAGGCAGGGGATTATCCGCACGAGTTTATACAACATTCTGTAGAGACGGCTATGCAAGAACTGCAATTTCAGAACATGGAAAGCATGGAGAAAATGGCGTTCGTGGTGATGGTAAAGATTGACCATTTAGCTTACATGACATATATTAAACTACAAGGAGAAAAACATGAACAAATTTAAATTATTATCAGTAACGTTAGGGGTAATATCTGTAGTACTGTTAAGTGCTCTGTTGTTAGTAGCGTGTGGAAATAGCGATAGTGGAAATACAACATCTACGAACACTTCGCGAGATGGAACGTATACCTTTTACAGTATAACGTATACGAGAACGGGATTAACCACAACAAACCTTGCTAACATAGAGGATATTGGTCTCACACCAGCACAAATCGTTTCAGTAGGGTTGACTGCAACAAGAGTGTATGTTGTTCAGAATAATAGTATTTTCCGAGCATATCTAGGGGGAGGGGGATTTATTCCAAATCACAACTCTCATTTAAGGGGTGATATAATTATATTAGAACAAAGTGTTGGTGCTGGTCATACTGTAATAATTCGCTTTTCAAGAATATAAACAATAGTAAAAACTAGTTGACAAACCTAAAAATTTATGAAAAAAGTGCTTGACGGCACGACTTTTTGTATGGTACAATAGTAGTTACTATATGCGTTCTTTTTGTGGAGGAGAGTAATGTGTTAAATAAAGTGTGATTTTCGTTTGATTTAATTGATAACAAACGAGGTCACACTTTTTCTTGTATTAACGACATTATATCACAAAAAAGACCTTTGACAAAGTAATTTTAAGAGGTACAAAATGGGAATTTTACAAACAACAGGCATTCACAAAGAGATTTTTGGAAAAACCGAAAGACAGACCTTTCGGCGTATCCCCGAATTGATTGAAGTGCCATATCTTTTGGACGTGCAACTTGAAAGTTTCAAGCGTTTTTTGACGCAAGGTATTCGTAATATCTTGGACGAATTTAATCCTATTACTGATTATTCAGGCAAAGTAGAAGTTTACTTTGATGACTACTACATAAGTGATGACGAAAAGTACTCGGAAGAAGAATGTCGCCGACGTGGACAAATGTTTGTAAAGCATTTGAAAGTCAAAGTGCGTGTTATTTTCAAGGACTTTGATGAAAGCGGAAAGAAGTTGGTCGAAAAAGAAGTAATCGAACAAGAAGTGTTCCTTGGTGATATTCCAATGATGACCGACAGCGGATACTTTATTATTAACGGAGTAGCGCGTGTTATCGTTAACCAAATCATAAAAGCACCGAATGTGTACTACAGCCAAGACGTTGACAAGAAAACTGGTCGGAAGACTGTGGACTGTGTTATTACTCCAACGCATGGTTCATATATAGAAATGGTCAAGACTTTCAAAGAAGTCGCGGTAAAAGACGAGAGTGGTGCAAAAAAAGACGCAAAGAAATCAAAAGAAATAAAAGAACTTGTATTCGTATACCCAAACCGTGGAAACAGGGTTTCTTTGGGTGTGTTCTTGAAAGCAATCGGTATCGGCGATGACGAGCAAATTTTGAAGATGTTCGACAATCACCCGGTAATTAAAGACGTGTTGGAAATGGACAGAAAAGAAATCGAAGTTTCGGTAAAGGGTGTTAAAACAAAAGAGCTTGTTGGACTTACAAAAGAAGAGAGTTTGATTGAACTCTCAAAGAAAATGCGTCCGAGTGAAATTCCAAATGCCGAAGCTATGGAAAACTCACTTAACACTATGTTCTTTACATTTCCGAACTATGACCTTGCAAATGTTGGTCGGTACAAGTTCAACAAAAAACTATGTATCTCATCACGTATCGTAAAGCAAATTTCTGCGAAAGACATTAAAATTGACGGAAAAGTTGTAGTTAAAAAAGACGAAGAAATTATCCGTGACGCGGCACTTGCAATTCAAAACGCAGGGATTAACGAAGTCAGAATTTTAAATGCGGACGGCAAAGAAGTATTGGTCGTCGGAAACAATAGGGTAGACATCAACGAATACCTTGGAATCAAGAGTGACGACAGCGGTATTACAGAACTTGTTCACTTACCTACATTGCTGAAAATATTCGAAGAAGCAGGAGTAAAAGACAAGCAAGCACAAATTGACTTTGTAACTTTCAAGTCCGAAAAGAATGCAAAGGAACGTGACAAAAAGAAGAAAGACTTTGCAAAACAAATTGTTGGCCGTCAATTATTTCATGACGATGTTATTGCAACTGTAAGTTATTTGTTGAACCTGAACGATGGTATTGGTAACAGTGACAACATTGATCACTTGGGTAACAGAAGATTGAACACTGCTGGTGAACTTATGACAAAACATTTCAAAGAAGGAATGTTGAAGCTTCGTCAAACAATGCGTGACAACATGCAGACAATGGAGTTGAACTCGAAGGCTATTAACCCGATTTCTATTATTAACGCGAAGGCAATTTCACGTGCGTTGAAAGATTTCTGTGCGATTTCACAGCTATCGCACGTTATGGACACAAATAACCCACTTACCGAAATTACACAAAAAAGAAAAATTACATCTGTGGGGCCGGGTGGTATTACAAAAGAACGTGCAACAAGTGAAGTTCGTGACTTGCACTATACACATAACGGACGTCTTTGCGCTATTGAAACGCCGGAAGGTCAATCTATCGGTCTTGTGAACTCGCTTGCTATGTTTGCAAAAATCAATGAATACGGTTTCATTACGGCACCACTGCGCCGCGTTGACAAAAAAACAGGAAAGGTCACAGACATCGTGGACCATTTGACAGCCGACGAAGAAGACAGTTTTTATATAGCACAAGCGGTCGAGCCACTTAGCAACGACGGCACATTCAAAAACGAGTACGTCCTTGTCCGTCATCGTGACTTTGTTATGGAAGTGACGCGCGATCGTGTTGACTATGTTGACGCATCACCGCGACAATTTATATCGTTGGCGACGGCACTTATTCCTTTCCTCGAAAATGATGACACGGGTCGTGCGCTTTTGGGTGCGAACATGCAACGTCAGGCAGTCCCACTTGTAAAAACCGAAGTGCCACTTGTGGCGACCGGTCTTGAATATCGTGCTGCACTCGATTCTAACACCATGATAATCGCAAAACATGACGGAGTTGTTGATTCTGTCACAGCGGAGCGAATCGTAGTCAAGCGCGCGAACGGCGACAAGGACTTTTACAGACTTGTTAAATTTGCGCGATTCAATGAAGAAGCATGTATCAACCAAAAACCACTTGTAAAACGTGGCGACAAAGTAAAAATAGGCGATATTCTTGCCGATGGCTATGCGACAAGTAACGGAGAACTTGCAATTGGAAAGAACATGTGTGTTGCGTACATGAATTGGGAAGGGTATAACTTCGAAGACGCGATTTTGATTTCCGAACGTGTTGTAAAAGAAGACAAGTTCACATCTATTGCATTGCACTTGAAAGAATGTAAGGCACGTACAACAAAGTTAGGTGATGAAGAAATTACTCGCGACATTCCGAACTTGGGTGAGGAAGCATTAAAAAACCTTGACGAGAATGGAATTGTACGAATTGGGTCATTTGTTCGTCCTGGTGATATTTTGGTTGGAAAGGTAACTCCAAAGGGTGAAACAGAACTTTCACCAGAAGAGCGATTGTTACGTGCAATTTTTGGCGACAAATCTCGTGACGTTCGTGATTCATCTTTGCGAGTTGAAAACGGGAAAGATGGTGTTGTTGTTGGTGTTGAAGTGTTTTCAAGAAAGAATAAAGACGAGATGGAAGTTGGTGTTAACACAGTTGTAAAGGTAACTATTGCACAAAAACGAAACATAAAGGTAGGGGACAAGATGACAGCCCGTCATGGTAACAAGGGTATCGTGTCGAAAGTTCTGCCTATTGAAGATATGCCGTTTATGGCGGATGGTACTCCGGTCGACATCGTATTAAACCCGCTTGGTGTTCCGTCACGTTTGAACATCGGTCAGTTATTGGAAGTGCACCTTGGACAAATTGCCAAGATGCTTGGGTGGCACGTGGCGACTCCTGTGTTCAATGGCGCAACCGAGAACGATATTCGCGAATTGTTCTTGCAGACTGGACTCACAGAAGACGGGAAAATGCAATTATTTGACGGAAGAACGGGTGACGCATTTGAAAACAAGACAACAGTCGGATACATGTACATGTTGAAACTTCATCACATGGTCGACACCAAAATCCACGCCCGTTCAACAGGGGCCTACAGCCTTGTAACTCAACAACCTCTGGGCGGGAAGGCGCAATTCGGTGGTCAAAGAATGGGTGAGATGGAGGTCTGGGCGCTCGAGGCTTATGGTGCGGCGCATATCCTCCAAGAGATGCTTACCATCAAGTCCGACGATGTTGCGGGGCGAACAAAGACATTTATATCCATTGTAAACGGTCAACCGCTGCCTGAACCGGGGGTGCCAGAATCCACAAAGGTTATGATTCGTGAGCTTCAGGGT
>Ga0123355_10000118_pt1 | contig 90212 bp, 85 predicted proteins | sample TergutEmb28metaG_3_FD_89872 | JGI IMG/M metagenome (GOLD analysis project Ga0123355, IMG submission 89872) | Embiratermes neotenicus P1 segment gut microbial communities from Petit-Saut dam, French Guiana - Emb289 P1 | ecosystem: Host-associated > Arthropoda: Insects > Digestive system > Gut ... | reverse complement strand
ATTTTTTGACCATATCTGTATTCCGATATACAATGGATTAAAGCACCATTAATTTGCTTCGCAAAATGACAGCACAAGGAGAATTGGTATGAATTGGAGACTGACACACGCTGGCAAAGCGGTGGAGTGCGAGTCTTGCATGTTGACTTTGTACATCAAAAGAAGATTGTCTTATTAAACTGTTATGGCAAAAGTGTTAAAGATTCTTTATCTGACAAAGAAAAGGCGGCATTCAAAGAGTTAGTTATGCAAATAGGAAAGGAACTAAATTAATGAGTAGTGTATTTGAAGATACAATGCAAGGGCTACAAGTGGCTTTGGCTTATGGTAGGGGAGAGATACAGTTACGGACATTCACTGTTACAATTGACGATGATGAAATAATACGCAACCACACATTTATGCAAGACTTTTACAAACCACCAAAATCTAGCAAGGTGAAGGCGATTGAGTATGTACGGGAGTTAGCACTTCAAGCGTAAAGACGCTGTGGTACAAAGCCCGGAAAGGTTGTCCATTATTGTCAAAACTGACCCACATCATTCAATCGCAACATGGATGATTATATGCGACAAGTGAAACGGAAAACTGAGAGAGTAGGGTTTCAGGACAGCCCCTTCCTGTCCTATGAAGAGTAAAATCTTGCCAAAAATATTTTTGAAAAATTTGTTGGTTCAAGGTTGGCACATCCACGTAACTGCACCAACCCACAACCCAAACACCTAAATATTTTTCACAATATAACCCCTCATTAAAAATACGTAAGACAAATAGGCTTCTCGTCAAGTGAGAACGAACGACTTAGGCTGTCCAACCACGAAGCGTCGGAAAGATGCGCCTTGCCATATTTTACAAGTGATACTAAGTTGGACGTACCCATAACCAATGAAGAAAATTCCGCAATATCAATGCATAACTGGGCGTCAGGTGTGGCATATGGCATAATTTTACATAGCCCGTCGCTAAACTTTAGTATAAACGGCCTGTTATTATCCGGGACAAAGCTGTCTTTTACATTAACCTGTAAGGTCATGTTCAAACTGCCAAAGCGGCAGCTTGCAATGTCTTTGAAGAACGCCTTAACATCAATAATACGGTACATAATGCCAAGCCCCGTACGGCACACTTCCTGGTATACCGGGAATAGCATCCGGTCCATATGGTTCCTTGGGTCGGGGATGGTTTGGATAATGCCTTCGTCCTGGGTGTTTATTATTACATATCGGATTTGGTCGTTTTGGCTTTTAACAAAGGCCATAATTTCCATGAAAACCTGGGGGCTGTCGAATAACAATTCGCCTACAAACATGTCGTTTACAAGCACGGACTCTTCGCTGCCCTTTCTAAACTGAAAATGGATATATCCGCGGATGCCGCCATCTATATATGCGAATATTCTGTTTGCCGGGGTTTTTAGTCTTTTTTCGAACTCATCGGCACGTTTCATTATCAGCCCGTGGGTGGTTTTTACCCGGGAATTGTAAAAATCCGTAAGCAGTTCTGCGCTGTCTTCGGTAAGCCTGACTATGCGCGCCTTAGAGTTGCCGGCGGTAAAGCCGTCCGGCCTTACCCTAAACTGCTGTAACAGCGTGCCAAACCCAAACCCCATCCTATGGTAAAACCCGGAATCGAAAGGGTATAGCAAGGCCATATTGGCCCCTTTCTTCCGGAGGTTGTCCAGGAAGTAACGCATGATTTCCCTGGCTATTTTTTCTTTTTTGTGGCATAGGTCTACAACTATTGTGCCAACGCCCCCGGCCTTTATCATGCACTGGCGCATGTTCATTTCAAAATCCCATATATTAAAGCCGCCTACCAGCTTATCATCTTTGAATGCGCCGTAATATTTAACATCGGGGCGGCTATGGGTTTCGGTAATATTTTCGCAGGCCTGCTCCAGGGTTGTTGTATGCCCTGGGAATGCGTCCACTCTAATGAGGGCCAAATCTTGAACGTGGCCTTGGTCTATCTGTGAAATTTTGTACATATGGTTCCCCTTTATAGCAGTTTCGAGAACGATGAGGAATAATTTTCGCTGATATGCTCAGCACTTTTGCTTCGCAAAAGTCGCCCTACGGACGCCCGGGCTTCTTCCCGGTGCAAGTAGAAGCGTTCGCAGAATCAGCGAAAATTATTCTGGAATGATATCGAAACCGCTCTAGTCAACAAACTCCCCATTGTCCAGAAACACCGTTTCGCTGCCGTCTTCGCCTATGCCCACAACTCGCATATCGGCTGTTCCAAACATAAAATCCACATGCAGCAGAGAGTCGTTGCAGCCGGCGGCAGTCCGCTCTTCGGCTGTCATGTCATTTCCGCCGGCCATATTATTGGGGTATGCCTTGCCTAAAGCCAAGTGTGCGGAAGCGTTTTCGTCAAAGAGTGTGTTATAGAACAGGGTGTTCATCTGCCCGATTGGCGACGAATTGGCAACCAGCGCCACTTCACCAAGCCTTTTGGCGCCTTCGTCCATTTCGATAATATTAGCCAAGGTGTCTTGGTTTTTTTCGGCACTGTAGGATTCTACTTTGCCGTCTTTGAAGGTCATTTCAAAGCATTCGATTAGATTGCCCTGGTAGGACAGGGGCATGGAAGCAACTACCCGCCCGTCGGCCTTGGTGCGATCCGGCATGGTGAAAAGTTCTTCTGTGGGGAGGTTGGGGAAGAAGGGTACGCCATCTTGGCCCATATCACCGCCGCCTACCCAGATGTGGTTCTTTACAAGGCCCAAAGTTATGTCTGTGCCTATGCCGGTTGTGATTCTTAGGGATTTGAAGGCTTTTTCGTTCAAATAATTTACGCGCTTAGTAAAGTTTTGCTTGTGGGCTTCCCAATCGGCTACTGGGTTTTGGCCGTCGGCCCGGGCGCCTTTTAGAATATGGCCCCATAGGCGCTTAATTGCTTCAGCTTCCGGTATCCCCGGGAAGACTTTTTTCGCCCAGGCAGGGGAGGGGACTGCACATATGCTCCAGCGGCGGGCGTTGCTCATTAAAAGTGCGGAGTGCTCCTTTGTTGCTGTTGTTGCCGCTTTGGTTGCGCGCTGCAACCTGGACGGGTCCACACCTGAAAGCAGGTCCGGGTCAGAGGATTCTATCCTCAGGTATACCGCGCCCCGGTCATTGTTGTACTTTAGCCTGTCTACCATCCACTGGGGGTAGATGTCGAAAAGTTCGTTGCTGCCCCGTAGGAAACGGGCCCGGGTTGTTGGGCCGTCGCTCCAATCCATAATAACTTCCGACGCCCCTGCGTCATATGCATACTCCTGCACCATGCGCCCGAAGTAGGCGTCGTCTACGCTGCAGCTTACTACTACCGGTTGGCCTTTTTGCACATTGCCGCCGGCGCGTACCAATAGTTCGGCGTATTTCTTTAGTTGGTCTTTGTTCATTTTATCCTCCTTTTAATTTAATGGGGGCGCTGCCCCCAAACCCCCGCCGCTTCGCGGGGCAAAGCCCCACTTCGCTTCCTCACTTCGTTGCGGTCGCCCGCCCTGGCGTGGCGATTTTACGTTGACTTGCTGCTTTGCGGGGCTGTGCCCCACTTGCTTCCTCACTTCGTTGCGGTCGCCCGCCCTGGCGTGGCGATTTTACGTTGACTTGCCGCTTTGCGGGCAAAGCCCCACTACGCTTCCTCACTTCGTTGCGGACGCCCACCCTGGCGTGGCGGAACGCCGTTGTGGGCATGTACTCATGGTTTTTATTGATTTAAGCCTTTATTATGGTAAATAGCAAGCTGTTTTGCGAAACGTGTACAAACATGCCTCTATTATCACATTTATCCATTGGTGCATACGTTATATCAGAAAGCGGATTGCGGAGGCTAATCATGGCAGATATAATGGGAATGGACGAATTGGAAACTTTCGTACTGGATTTTCTTGCGTACAGGCGAGAGCAGCGAATGAAAACGCAGCCGGCGCAAAACCATGTACCTAAACGGATAGAATTAAAGGACATCAGCCCAGTCCAGGTTGCGTGGGACGGCGAACAAGCTGCAGACACGGGCAGCACACCGGTGAACCCCCAAAAGGCTGGGTATATCCCGCCTACAATTGGTAGGGGCTGGCCTCATTACCGAGGCGGCAACCCAAAACACAGCCGTAACCCACGGCACCATGGCCAAGACCCGGGCCGCCCGGTATTTATGCCAGCCAGTCAAAACGATGTAATCCCGGCGCTGGCACCAATAGTAGCCCAGGTATTGACCCGCTTCGGCCCCCCCACAAACCCCAATGCGCTGGACCACCTGATAAACCAGGTAATTGCAGGCGCAATAGAATTGCCGCCCGTTAGTGAAAGCATACAAACGGCAGAAATCAAACCCTGGGGTAGGGTAGCCTTGCTACAAGCCGTGATAGAACTTTTGATTCGTATTTCAACTATGTAAAATCGCCATAACAGGGCGAGCGACCGCAACGAAGTGAGGAAGCGAAGTGGGGCTTTGCCCCGCAAAGCGGCGTGGTGAGAAAGCGAGTGGGGCACAGCCCCACGAAGCAGCAAGTAAACGAAAAATCGCCACGCCAGGGCGGGCGACCGCAACGAAGTGAGGAAGCGAAGTGGGGCTTTGCCCCGCGAAGCGGCGGGGGTTTGGGGGCAGCGCCCCCATTCAAAAAGGAGCTAAAGATGATAAAACCAAAGTTAGTAATTTTTGACATGGACGGGTTAATGTTGGACACAGAGCCATTGGCCATTGCCGGTTGGAAGGTAGTCGAAAGGGAACTAAGCGTTAGCATTCCAAATTCGCTTGCGAAAAGCGTAATCGGCTTTAATCGGGAGTTATGCAAAACCCATATGCTGGAGGCCCTAGGCCAGGATTTTGACTTTGACAGGGCACTAACTTTGATTCATGAAGATGTAGACCGGCATTTTAACGAACATGGCATCCCTCTAAAACCAGGGCTAATCCAATTACTGGACAGGCTTGACGAACTGGGCATAAAAAAAGCCGTGGCCACGTCTACCTCTTACGACCGGGCGGTGCATAAGTTAAGCATGGCCAACATAGCCCACCGCTTTCATTCCATTATCGGGGGCGATATGGTTGAGCATAGTAAGCCGGCCCCGGATATCTTTTTAAAAGCGGCTCAAACCTGTAATACAGACCCATCAGACTGTATTGTATTGGAAGATTCAAACCCTGGCGCGGAAGGTGCCTACCGTGCGGGAATGCGCGTAATTGTTGTACCTGATTTGGTGCCCCCGTTGGAAATAACCCGTAGCCGGGCATATGCAGTATGCGACAGTCTAGTTGATGTGTGTATGTTGATTTCTACTTCATCCTTTTAAGCGCCTCAAAAGCCGCTTTTTGCTCGGCTTCTTTCTTGCTGTGCCCGCGGCCCGTGCCAAGCACCTTCCCTTGATGGGAAATAGTGGCGGTAAACTCTTTGTTATGGGAAGGGCCGCTGGCGTCTACAATTGTATACTCGGCTGTTTTCTTTGTGTTTTTTTGCAAAATCTCCTGTAGTGCAGACTTATAGTCCTTTGGAGGGCCGCTAATTGTGTCCACCAGTGGCGTCATTAGCCTTTGAATCAACTCCCGTGCGGCATTGTAGCCGCCGTCTAAATACACCGCGCCAAATAGTGCCTCCATGGCATCGGATAGTATTGATTCAAGTTCCCGCCCTCCTGTTTGGTCGGCGCCAACGCCCATTAGTAAAACGTCACCTATGCCCAGTTCACGTGCAAGCTGCGCTAGGCTCGGCTCGCACACAAGCCCTGCCCGCCGCTGGGTAAGCTTACCCTCCGGCTGGTTTGGATAGCGGTGATATAGCAAATCGCTAACAGAAACCTCCAGCACCGCATCCCCAAGGAATTCTAACCGCTCGTTTGATTCGCCGGCCCTAAGCCCCTCCTCGTGTACATAAGAAGCGTGGGTCATTGCCTGCTGTAATAAAATAGGCGCTTTGAACGTATAGTTCAATTGCGCCTGTAAGTTAGTAAAATTAGTCATACATACCTCTTATGCCGTTATATAGGCGTTTCGATTTGAAATAGGCTGATGCAAGCCGGAAAATGCAACGCTTTAACGCATTTTTTGGTACCGTCAATTTCAAACGAAATCGCTAGTGCCTATTTAAGCGCTTCTTTTATATGCCGTGCGGCATCGCCAACGGTGCGAATTTTATCTGCGTCTTCGTTTGCAAATTCCATACCAAAAATATCTTCCAACGTGGATATTATTTGAAAAATGTCCAAGGAATCCGCATTTAAATCATCCTGGAACGAAGTATCCGGTGTAATACTATCTATATCTACATCCATTTGCTCTGCAATAACGTCTCTGATTTTTTCAAACTCCATGTTTATTCTCCTTTTCAAAATCTATACATTTGATTATGGCATTCTTCATTGCAAAAGCGTCCGAACTTCCGTGGGCCTTAACCACTAAAGATTTAAGTCCTAAAAAAGGCGCACCGCCAACTTCACGATAATCAAAACGCTTCTTTATATTACCAAATGCGCCCTTAGCCATCAAGGCCCCAATCTTGGACATTGTAGAGGACATTAGTTCTTCCTTTATCATACCCATCATAGTCTGGGCTAAACCTTCCATAAATTTCAATACAACATTGCCTACAAACCCATCGCATACAGCTACGTCTACAGTGCCGGCCGGTATCTCCCGTGCTTCTACATTACCTACAAAGTTAAGGCCGCTTTCGGCTAAAAGAACGTATGCTTCCTTGACGGCGGCATTGCCTTTTTCCTCTTCTGTGCCAACGTTAATAAGGCCCACTTTGGGGTTTTTTATCCCAAGGGCCTTTTCCATATACTCAGCACCAATTTGTCCAAACTGCACCAGATACGAAGCCTTACAGTCCATATTCGCACCACTGTCTGCAAGAAGCGTAAAGCCGGTTCGTGTAGGTATGGGCGCACCCAATGCAGGGCGCTCTATACCCTTTTTGCGGCCTATTATTACCGTTGCACCAGTTAAAAGCGCACCCGTAGAGCCTGCTGAAACAAAACCGGAAGCCTGGCCTTCCTTTACGGCTTTTAGCCCCACAACCAAAGACGAATCTTTTTTTTGCCTAATGGCAGATGTCGGGCCTTCCTCAGGGGTAATAACTTCGGATGCATGTAAAACAGAAATATTATCGAAACCGGTATGCTTCGCAAGTTCTGCTTGAATAATATCTTCCTGGCCAACCAATATTAATTTAACCCCTGGATAAACCCGAGATGCCTGCAAGGCCCCGTCCACTACTACAGAGGGGCCAAGATCACAACCCATAGCATCTATTGCGATGGTTAAATTATTAGCGGTTCCCATAAGATTATTCTGCTACCGGCAATACTTCGCGCCCGTTATACGTACGGCAGTCTTTATTTTTGCACATGCGATGGGACTGGGCCAGTTGCCCGCACTTGACGCATTTTACCAAGTTTGGCATGGAGATTTTCCATGTTTGCTTGCGGCGCTTGTCGCGTCTGGCTTTGGATGTTCTTCTCTTGGGGGAAATCATAGCTATAACCTCCTTTGTTACGAAAATTGCGTGTCTACAGCGAGTAGAAATTAATGGGCCCTCAGGGACTTGAACCCGGGACCACCCGGTTATGAGCCGGGCGCTCTAACCAACTGAGCTAAGGGCCCTTAAATTGTACGGGATTATACCATTTCGCAGGCTACTTGCTTCCAAACCTGATATATAGATTTGGAAGCTGCTCGCCCAAACATCCCGGAGAAGAGGGGAGTCGAACCCCTGCGCCGCTACTAACGGCCTACTCACTTTCCAGGCGAGCCCCTTCAACCACTTGGGTACTTCTCCGCGCACTTGCCGCATTATAGGGAATATTCTTTTGGATGTCAACAAAAAATATCTTTATAGCGATTTCGATCCAAAATGCGGGATTGAAATTGCCATACTAACGGAAAGTGTTTCAATTGCGAGTGACAAAAACCGTTGCCAATAATTGAAAGCACTATACATGTACTCGACTGTAAACTGCGTCATATCGCCCTAAGTGTAACAGGTATGTTATAGTACCGCGTTGCGATTTGTAAGGTGCGCAGTTATAATCATTGAGAGTACATATTAGTACGGAAATACACCAACCGGGTTTTGATACTAATGGTAAACCTTTTTCATACTTGGCTGGTGATGTCGCCCATAATGGGCGTTAGGAGGTCAAAAAATGTTTTGTTCGAAATGCGGGAACAAATCACCTTCAGGGGCGCGTTTTTGCCAGAAATGCGGTGCTAAGATTGGTAACAGCAACGGAACCGCACATTTGCTTAATCCCCCATCATCATTAGCAGAGTTGGACCGGGAGCCAGATTCCTTTCAGGAGCAGGCGTCCACGCCGTCCGATTATGACTCAACTGCAGTAAACCATACAGATAATGCCACCTTTATGGGCTATAATGTTCTTCCGAATCGCGCTGCTGATATAAGGCCTGCTGGTTATAATAAACATCGCACACATATGATGACACCGACTCCGTCTGCGGACATGGATTATACATTTTATCCAGGCCAAAAGGCCGACCCTGACCAGGATGAGCCTTTGCCAAACAAAGCGCCTATGCCAGACCCAGTGGAATACCAAATAGACCCGATTTTTCCAAAACCCCCGAAGCGAAGCATAAGGGTTATTACCGATACTGACCCCGGAAAGTCACACATGCACCAAATGGCGCCAAGATTACCTGAGCCAATGCAGCCGGCCGGTGATGTAACAGAGTTTTCGGGTTATCAAATCTTACCAGCGGCATATAATCCTACCCAGGAAAGAGCCTCACATGTACACTATGACCGTGTTCCGGCACAGCATATTGAGTTAAGCGCAGGGTTGCCGGAGCAGCAACACCTGCCTGCATATGTCCCGGAGCCGCAATCTACGCCAGTTCACAATCCGCAACAGCAGCCCATGCCTGCATACGCCACAGAGCAGCATATTCCGGTATATGCTTCGGAGCAGCAACACCTGCCTGCATATGCCCCAGAGCCGCAATCTACGCCAGTTCACAACCCGCAGCAGCAACCCATGCCTGCATACGCCACAGAGCAGCATATGCCAGTATATGCATCGGAACCGCAACACCTGACTGCATATGCCCCGGAACCGCAACCTGTGCCCATTCATAATCCTCAGCCGCAACATGCCGCTGCCCAGACGGCACAGCCACAAACTGCCTATGTAAATATACCCCAGCCACAATCCACAGCCGCTCAACCGCAAACGGAATATGACCCGGAACAAGAAATGTGGCGTACCCATGATGAGTTTGATGATATGGCCGCCCATATACCAAGAAAGAAAAGCAAGCTACCCGTAATTTTGGGTGTGCTGGCAATACTAATTATTGCAGCAGTTGCGGCTGTTGTCTTAATTAATAGGTTCGGCGGCGTTAACCCGGACCATCTGATAGGCACATGGTCACAATCTCCGCCATTGGGAACATGGATACCAAGATTAGAGTTTAGAGATGACGGCACCGGGCAATTCTACCAGTTTAATACCGATCATAACGTGCCAAGGAACGAGGTTCATTTTTCATGGTCGATTGAATCAGGCAATAGGATGAGATCCTCCCTCTGGCCTGAAATGGCTGAAATTTCATTCGAACGCGATGCACGGCCGCCTAGGTTCCGATATCGGCTAGAAAGCAGCGGTGAGTGGCAATCCTTTGTACTAGTAGTTGAGACATAATTCAAAAGATAAAGGGGAAATACAACATGTTTTGTATTCAATGCGGCCAGGAATTAGCAAGTGATTCCAAGTTTTGCATCGCTTGCGGAGCCGAGGCAAAGGCGGGAGACAGTTCCCAGGCAAAACTTCAAGAAACAGATGAAAATATGCCTGATAAAAATGCTGTTCCAGCCCTGGTACAAGATAGCCATGTGGCGGAAATGCCCAAGGCAGTAAACAGCGCAACCCGTCTGTCGCAATCCCATTCTCGCGAGGTCGAGGCAGAGCCCGAGTATACAGACACCAGTACCACAGGGCGGCGCAATATTGTTCTAACTATGTCTGTAATTGTCATATTGGGGATTGTTGCGGCGATAGCGCTATTTATTCTAACGGGGCGCGGTGATGAGTATATGCCCAATTCCCACGCCGCAAATGATGCCCCAGTCATAGACCCTGCTGTACAAGGGGAAGTTAGCCTCTATCATATCGAAAGAGTTTTTTACGGTAGCTTAGCAGATTATCCAGGCGCAATTGTCGGCTTGGTTTTCAGTCAATTTTTTGTGAACTATGTATGGACACATTTCGTTAGCGAGGGCATAAACTATGTAAGCTTTTTCGGTGAGATGCCCATAGATGATGCCTCTCCTATATCCGTGCAAATTTTATTCAGGTTTACCCCGGGAGATATGGAGTTTAATGCATCAAGCCTATTTTTAGACGGTATTTACCAGGAGCCGGCCGTTTTGTACGAGTTGCTGGATTCCGTGCTGTTGAATTGATATGCGTGATATAAACAGCCTGCTTAGGCAGATTCCTAAGGTAGATGAATTGCTTTCAAATGCACTGCTTGGGCAGTATGTGCCTGGGCCGTTGCTTACCCATGCCGTGCGTGAGGTTCTGGACGGCCTGCGAAGCCGTATCAAAGACGGGCAGGTGGATGTGATACCTTGCCCGGATGTTTTGGCTGGGGAAGCGGCCAAGGGATATTGCGAGTATCAGAAGCCCAATTTGCGGCGCTTGATTAACGGTACAGGCATTATTTTGCATACAAATTTGGGCCGGGCGCCTCTTGCAGAGGAAGCCCTTGATGCGATTCGTGAGGCGGCCCGGGATTATTCCAATCTTGAATATTGTGTTTTAAAGGGCGAGCGCAGTAGCCGTCATGTCCATGTAGAGGGGTTAATTACGGGGCTTACGGGCGCAGAAGCGGCTATGGTTGTAAACAATAATGCCGCTGCTGTGCTGTTGGCCCTTTCTGCTGTGGGGCAAAAGGATGTAATAGTCTCCCGGGGCGAACTTGTGGAAATTGGCGGTAGTTTTCGTGTGCCTGATGTGCTGGCCCAGTCGGGCTGCCGGTTGATAGAGGTAGGTACTACAAACAAGACCCATATCAGGGATTATGAAGCCGCGGTTGAGCCGGGCCGGACAGGTGCGTTTCTTAGGGTACACACCAGCAATTTTATTATGTCGGGATTTGTGTCTAAACCCGGGCTTGAGGAACTTTCAGACACTGCAATAAAGCATTCTGTCCCGCTTATTGAGGATTTGGGCAGCGGGTGCATGATAAACCTGGCAGAGTACGGTATCCATGGCCAGCCGGTTATTGCCGACAGTATAAAGGCTGGGGTTGATATTGTTACTTTTAGCGGCGATAAACTGCTTGGCGGGCCTCAGGCCGGTATAATCGCGGGCCGGGCTGAATGGATAGCAAAGATGAAATCCCACCCGCTGGCCCGGGCCATGCGTATAGATAAGCTATGCCTAGCGGCGCTGGAGGCAACTCTAAGGTTGTACTTTGACCCATTAACGGTAGTGGAGAAAATCCCGACGCTGCAAATGCTTTGCGAATCTACGGAAAAATTAAATGAAAAAGCACAAATGTTAAAAAGCCTATTAGCTGATTGGGCTGAGATAACAATAGTCACGGAATCCAGTTTAGCCGGAGGCGGCGCAATGCCGGAAGAGGGAATTGCAACAGTTGCCGTTGCAATTGACGCAGATATACCGGCTCAAGCGCTGGAGCGGCATTTCCGTACAGGCTCGGTTCCCATTATAGGTCGGATTTCAAAGGATAGACTTATACTGGATATGCGCACATTAAGCACAGAAGATTTTCCTTATATCACTGCCAGACTAAAAACTGCTCAAGGGGAAACATAATACGCCATCCCCCGCCAGCATACATCTAAACACTAAAGTTTTTTGCCTCGCTTTTTTTCAAAAAAGCGAGTGGGGGTATGGGGGCGAAGCCCCCATTATTTTTTTTTGTTTTTTACATGAGGTGAAAGCATGAAGCATATCCTAATAGGCACAGCAGGCCATGTAGACCACGGCAAAACAGCCCTTATACGCGCCCTTACCGGCATAGAAACAGATAGGCTGGAGGAAGAAAAATCCCGGGGTATTACCATAGACTTAGGCTTCGCCCATATGACCCTCCCCGGCGGCGAAACGGCGTCTATAGTTGACGTGCCCGGCCATGAGAAATTTATCAAAAACATGCTGGCCGGGGCCGGAGGCATAGACTTGGTACTTCTGGTTATAGCCGCCGACGACGGTGTAATGCCCCAAACAAGGGAGCATTTGGGCATTTTGCAATTGCTGACGGCCAAAGACGGGATAATAGTGCTAACCAAGTGCGACCTGGTAGACGACGAATGGCGCGGTATGGTGGCAGATGATGTGCAGCAGGTTGTGGCAGGCACATTCCTTGAAGACGCGCCTATGGCCTATGTATCTTCCCATACGGGCCAGGGAATTGGAGAGTTAAAGGAGATTATTTGCAAAAAAATAGAAACGGCGGCTGCCAAAAATATAGTTGCGCCCTTCCGGTTGCCTGTTGACCGTGTATTTTCCGCAGACGGGTTTGGCACGGTGGTAACGGGTACGCTAATTGAAGGCACGTTGCGCCAAGGGGACGGCATTGTGGTATATCCCATTGGCGATACCGGACGTGTACGGAATTTGCAGGTTCACGGAAGCCGGGTAGAGTCCGCATATGCCGGCCAGCGTGTTGCGGTTAATATTTCAGGGCTGCACCGGGAAGATATATTGCGGGGGCATGTACTTGCCCCGGCCGGGACGGTTCAGCTAACCAAGATGCTGGATGTGAAACTGTCGGTACTTAAGGACAGCCCCCGGGAGATAAAAACCGGCTCCCGGTTACATTTCCACTACGGTACAGGAAATTTACTTTGCAAAGCCCGGTTAATAGGAAAGGACAAGCTGCTGCCGGGCCAAATGGGCTATGCCCAACTGCGCTTCGGGGAAGATGTAGCGGTTAAAAACGGCGACAGCTTTGTACTCAGGTTCTATTCGCCAATCGAAACCATAGGAGGCGGAGTGGTGCTTAATACCGCCCCGAAGAAGTACAGGCACGGCCGGGCCGATGTGGCAATAAAAGCCCTGGAGGCCTTGGAAAGCGGCGACATGGGCACACAAATCCACCAAGTGATAATTAGCCTGGGAGGTATTGTCGCACTGGACGAACTTCAAAAACGTTTTGGGCTAAGCGCCGAAGAATGGGCGGCAGAAATAGACAACCTGGCCCATGCCGGGCGTATAGCCCGGCTAAGCCAGCAGCAGGTCATAGCCGATAGTTTTAGTGAAGGCCTAAGAGCCAGAATCACAAGCCAGCTTAAAGCCTACCATAAGGAAAACCCGCTGCACCAAGGTGTGCGCAAGGAAGAACTGCGAAGCCGTGTACTGCCGGACTATAAACCGGCCTTATTTGATGAACTGCTTCAAATGTATGGAAATGACCTGCGCATTGAAGAGGGCCGTGTGGCGCTTACAGGCTTTAAAGTGGCCTATACCGGCCGCGAGGGGCAGATACGCGACGGGATAATCGCCGGCTTGACTCAGGGCGGTTTCGCCCCTCCACACGTTCAGGAATTTTTATCCAAAGACAAAAAAAGCGTCCAAAAAATTTTGGACGCATTAATTTCCGAAAGTATGATTATATCCACAGAGCCGGGCATGATTTTTGCCGCTTCTATGGTAGAGCAGGCAAAAGCCGCCATTCACCGCCTGGCAGAAGCGGGTGACGGTACCGTAACTTTGGCCCAATTCCGCGATGAAATAAAAACCTCGCGGAAGTATGCGCTGTCTCTGCTGGAATACTTCGACCGTACCGGCCTGACACGTAAACTGGGGGATAGCCGGGTTTTACGGTAGGTGGATATTGGCCTGCATAGATATTCCCGTGCATAGCTGTAGTTGTTCGAGCCCAGAGGGTTATATCCCTCGCTCGGCCATTAATATCTCTATTTCGCTTTCGTTTATCCCAACCATGGCTTCGCCTAAATCCTCGGACAGTTCCGCCAGTAATTTGGCGTCGTTGTAGTTTGCCACGGCTTTTACAATTGCGGCAGAGCGTTTTTTCGGGTCCCCTGACTTAAAAATCCCCGAGCCCACAAATACACCCTGTGCGCCTAATTTCATCATCAGAACCGCGTCTGCCGGGGTTGCTACTCCCCCTGCGGAAAAATTAGGAACCGGCAGACATCCGTTTTTGTGTACATATTCTACCAGCCAGAAAGACACTTGCAAGTCCTTGGCTTTTTGGAACAGTTCATCTTCCCGGGCAGATTGGATTATTTTAATCTCACTGATTATTGCCCGCATATGCCTTACTGCTTGAATAATATCTCCTGTGCCGGCTTCGCCCTTGGTTCTTACCATTGCGGCGCCTTCGTCGATTCTGCGAAGGGCTTCCCCTAAATCCTTGGCTCCGCATACAAAGGGTATGGAAAACTTTCTCTTATCTACATGATACTTATCATCTGCCGGGGACAGTACTTCGCTTTCGTCTATGCAATCTACCCCAAGGGCTTCCAGTATTTCGGCCTCTACAAAATGGCCTATTCTGACTTTTGCCATAACGGGTATGCTTACCGCTTTTTGTATTTCCTTTATAACCTTTGGGTCGCTCATTCTTGAAACCCCGCCGGCGGCCCGTATGTCTGCCGGTACACGCTCAAGGGCCATTACCGCACACGCGCCGGCTTCTTCGGCTATTACTGCCTGTTGTGGGGTGGTTACGTCCATTATTACGCCACCCTTTAGCTGTTGTATTTTTTCGCCAACAACTTTGTAATGATTGTTCATTTTTTTCCCTCCGAATCTTGATATTCTCGCGGCGGCAATTATATCATATAGGCGTTTCGATTTGAAATGGGCTGAAGCAAGCCGAAAAATGCAACGCTTCAATGCATTTTTCGGCGCAGCCTGAAGCCCAATTTCAATCCTAAATGCGCTGGGTATACTATTAACGGATTTTGCACATTATACATATATGAAGAAAAAATGGACATTACCAATAGGCCTGCTGGTAGGCCTGGCCAACGGCCTTTTTGGCGCGGGTGGCGGCACCGTTTTGGTACCGACACTTGAGAAGTTTATGCCTCTGGAAACCCGTAAAGCCCATGCTTCCGCCCTTGGGGTGATTCTTCCGCTTTCTGTTGTAAGTGCGGTTATATATGTATGGGGTGTGGATGTTAATTGGCCGGCTGTTGGCCTGGTTTCCTGCGGCGGGGTTGCCGGCGGGATACTTGGGGCCAGGCTGTTAAATAAAATTTCTGCCGGGTGGTTAAATATGATTTTCGGCCTGTTTCTTGCGGCCGGGGCTGTTAGGATGCTGTTTTCATGAACTGGATATGGTATGTACTTGCCGGGTTTGCATCCGGCATTGTAAGCGGAATGGGCATAGGCGGCGGGGCCATTTTAATACCTGCTCTTACCATTTTCCTTGGAATGGAGCAGCAAGCCGCGCAAAAAATCAACCTGCTATACTTCCTGCCTACGGCGGCAATTGCCCTTCGTACCCATTCCAAAAACGGAAATATCGAGAAAAAGGGCCTCTTGAGGCTAACCATGTACGGCCTTATAGGTGCGGTTGTTGGCGCATTTATAGCGGTTCAAATAGACGCAGGATATTTACGTAAGGGCTTTGCAATATTCCTGCTGTGCATGGCTGCGTATGAAATAGTGAAAGGATATAAAAAATGGAAAACAAATACTTCGACAACTTAAAAAGCCGTTTTATAGCGGCGGATACGGATACTAAAATTGATATGTATCTTGAAGCGGAAAACCTTACACAAAGCCAGTATAAAGAACTGCTGCGGATGTTTCCCTTAAAAGACCTGCATAGGTTGGAAGCGGCACTGGCGTAAGTGTGGCTAGTGACGGCTACAAGTCCCCTCAAGTTAACTCTTTTGGGGACTTGTTTTATTATGCCTATTTTTGTAAATTCTAGTTTTCTATAATTTTGCCATCCGTTGAGATTGTTGCTACTTGCCACGGTATCATCTTCCCACAACTTTGCAGCGCAGCTTTTGCTGCACTTTCAATCCCACTGCAACAAGGGACCTCCATTCTCACAACAGTTACAGATTTTATATGGTTTTGCAGTAGAATAGCCGTCAGTTTTTCCGCATAATCCCCATCATCTAATTTAGGGCAGCCTATTATTGTTATCTTATTTCTCATATATTCGCTATGAAAGCTGCCATAGGCATAAGCGGCGCAATCAGCCGCAATTAGTAAATGAGCATTGTCAAAATAGGGTGCGCTTACCGGTACTAACTTAATTTGTACCGGCCATTGTTTAAGATGGCTTTCGGCTGATAATGTTTTCCCCTGTGTTTTTTCGGGGGTACTTTCTCGCTTAATTATCTTTGAGTTTGTGCCGGGACAGCCGCAGGCCAATGTATCTTGCTGTTTATGTTCCATATCCGGTTTTACTGCTATGGGTTTAATATCTCGTTCTTCAAAACTAATTGCCTCTGTAGGGCAAACGGGTAAGCACCGCCCAAGCCCGTCACAATAGTCTTCCCTCAGCAGCTTTGCTTTTCCGTTAACAAGGCCGATTGCGCCTTGGTGGCAAGCCGAAGCACACAGCCCACAACCGATACACTTGCCTTCATCAATTGTAATTACGTTTCTTTTCATGGATATTTCCATCCTTTCGTCTTGATTTATTAAGTCTAATGTACTACGATAAATATAACGTGTATGTTGTATATACAACGAAAGGAGTTTTTTTGTGAAAAAAATTTTTGATGTAGCAAAAAATAATCAATTATTTCATGGAATTGCATTTAGCGATTTTGAGGCTATGTTAAATTGCTTATCCATGAGAACATCGGCATATAAAAAAGGAGACATTATTCTGCTGTCTGGCAATTCCATAAATTTTGTTGGGTTAATTTTATCAGGAGGTATCAAAATCATAAGAGAAGATATGAATGGAAATATTGCCATATTAGCCAAACTTACTGTTTCTGAAATTTTTGGTGAAGTTTTGGCTTGCGCTGAAATATTCCACAGCCCAGTCACCGTGCAGTCGATTGAAGAAACAGAAGTTTTGTTTATTGACTACGGTAAAATTTTTACATCATGCGCAAAAGTTTGTCATTTTCATACACAGCTTATAAAAAATATGCTTAAACTGATGGCTCAAAAAAATCTAATGCTTAATCAGAAAATTGAAATTTTATCGAAACGGACAACCAGAGATAAGTTGCTTTGTTTTTTCGATTTTCAAAGAGGGATGGCAAATGAGTTTACTATCCCGTTTAATCGTGAAGAAATGGCAAACTACCTTTGTGTTGACCGTAGTGCCATGTCAAATGAGTTATGTAAGATGCGTGATGATGGGCTTATTCAGTTTAACAAAAATTGTTTTAAAATTTTATAGGGGATAGCAGGAAATATGACGTGCTGATGACATATTAATCATGCTATGCTTTCAGTCATTATACCGATTCCAATTTAAATCCTATCTGCCTATCGCGGCTAAGCGCGGGAAAGCGCTTGCTCCGCGTTTCCCGCAGCCGCTCTGTCAGATAGGTTTAAATTTGGAATCGGTATTAAATCCAAGCAAAAAAGGAGAATACTTATGGAAAACACTAATCGTTGCCAGTCATGCTACATGGAAATGAACGAAGCAAAGGACTTTGGCACAGAAGCAAACGGAAGCGCCAGCGGGGATTATTGCTGCCATTGTTACCAAAAAGGCGATTTTACCGCCAAGCAAACCTTTGATGAAGCCGTAGAAGCTAACATCCCATGGTGGAAGGAAGACGGCGACAAAAGCAATGATGAGGCGCGGGCGCGGATTATGGAAATTTTCCCGACATTAAAGCGCTGGAAAACGGCGTAGAGCAACCGGGGATTTAAACGTTGAAGTTGATACAACTACGGAAAGCCTTGAATAGCCTACATTCAGGGCTTTCTGCGTTGTAGGGTTATCGGTATCAGTCCAGTCTGTCGCCGAAAACACGTAGAATCGTTCGTGATTTTCGTCTCGGTCTGGACTGTTTCTCATTTAGTTAGCTTATAATTTTAGCGCCCTCATCAACCATGGCCGTAGTGTTTTTACTGCCTTATGTGGGCACTGTTCTTTGCAGCGGTAGCAGCGGGTACATATGTTGCGGTTTATTTCGGGGCGCTGGCGGGGTTCGCCTGTTTTTGGCGGAAGTTCTGCTAAGGGGATGCAGGCGAAAAGTTCGATTGCCTTGTTTGGGCAGGCCATTTTACAACTGGCGCATCCCGTGCAAGCGCTTATATTTACTACGGGCCGTGTTTTCATGTAGCGGTTCTTAAAATTGGCTAAAAATCCGGTTTGTTGTGGGGTGTGTAAGTTCATAAACTAAATCTCCTTATCTGCTAACTTATGGCTATGGCAAAACCAGCAAAGGAGATGATGAATAAAATCTATCTCTCAAACTCCGGCAGGATAATCTCAACCGGCCCATGAGTCATTTGCCTGAAGTACCCATTTAGCACTTTCTCCAGCGATGTTTTAAAATCATGTCTTGCGGCGGCTTCTGTGGAGACGAGTATTACTTCGCAGTATAATTTATCGCCAATATATACCTTTGCGCTTCCCATGTTATCGCCGATATTTATTGGGGCCTGAATGGACTCAGGTAAATATAGCATCACGTCTATGTTGTCTTTTTCTTCCCGGGACAGGGGTATTTTTACACCGTCGTTATACGCATACTCTACCCACTGGCTGCGCGAGCGGGTTACCGGTAGTTTTCCGGCGGCACCCTCCGAAATTATTGTTTCAAATTTGAAGTTGTCAAAACCATGATCCAGCACCTCTTTTGTGTCCAACCATTTTTGTGCACGGCCCTTGTCGCCCCAGCCGCTGGCCAGTACTACAGATATTAACTGCATATCGCCCCGGTGCGCCGCTCCTACGAAGCAGTGGCCGGCCTTTGCAGTGAAGCCTGTTTTTACGCCGTTGGCACCTGAATACTCTGTTAACAGGCGGTTTTTATTGTTCATACTGTATGTGCGCTTATCGCTGGAAAAACTGGCGTGGGATGTATTTGTAAGGGCCACAAACCCGGGGATGGTTAAGGCGTAACGGGTTATTACGGCTAAGTCATAGGCAGTTGAATGATGATTGCCTAAGTCCAGCCCGCTTGGCGTCTCGAAAACCGTGTTGTCTGCGCCAAGTTCTTGGGCCTTTTGGGTCATTAAGGCGCAAAATTCTTCTACTGTACCGGCTAAATGTTCCGCTATCGCAACAGCGGCGTCGTTGCTGGATTCCAGCATTAGGGCCAGCATTAAGTCCCCAAGGCGGATTTTTTCGCCTGTGGATAGGTTCATTTTTACTTTTGGTGCTGACGCGGCCCTTGACGATACTGTTACTGTTTCGTTTATTCTGCCGCTTTCTATTGCAAGTATAGCTGTCATGATTTTGGTGGTGCTGGCCATTGCCATAGGCTCATGCTCGTTTTTTCCCCAGAGAACTCGTCCGGTTTCTGCGTCCATTAATATTGCACCATGGGCGTTAACTTCCGGAGATTTGGGTGTGGCAGCATAAATGTTTGCCGAGAATGTAAATACAATGGAAATAAACATACATAGTTTAATTATTTTTTTCATAGCTCACCTTAAATAATTTAATTTGAGCTTATTTTGCGCAAAAATTAAGAATGTATGTAAGAAGCTGTATTCAACTTCTAATTCTTAATTTTCACTTATGCAGAGTTTAAAAACCTCTTCCAGCCGCGCCATGTTTTGATTGTGGTGCAGGTAGCCAAACAGGGCCTCCAGGCCCGTGGCGTGGCGGTACGAGGCTGTGTCTGCGTTTTTGGCGCGGGTTAGGGGGTTGAGGTTGCGGCCCCGGCGCATTATGGTTTGCTCCTCATGGGTTAGTAGGGGATAGATGCGGTGATACATATCGGCTTGGGCTATGGCGGATACGATGTTTTTTGCGCGGCGGTTGGCTTTGTTTACGGGTAGGCCCTCGGCTATCAGCATTTCCCTTGCGTATAGTTCGAATACAGCGTCGCCAAGATAGGCCAAAGACGCGGCGCTTATGCCCTGTGCCAACGCTGGCCTCCTCGGGTGTCTTCTATTATTACTCCTTTGGCGGCAAGTTCGTCGCGGATACGGTCAGATTCTGCGAAGTTTTTTGCGGCACGGGCGGCGGCGCGGGCGGTTATTTGGGCTTCTATTTCGTCGTCGGATAGGGTGGTGGCGGGTTGGGAATGTCCGGTTGTTTCCCCTTGTGAATTATCTGAAACGGAGTGGCTGGATTTTTCCAGTTCAATTCCCAGTAAGCCGCATAACAGTTCTAACTTCTCACGTAAATGCTGCGCCCCATCTTTTGTTATCGTGGGGATTTGTTTGTTTGCGAAAGTTACCAGTTCATAGATTGCCGTTACAGCGTCAGCGGCGTTGAAGTCGTCTTCCATTGCTGTTTCGAAGGCTTTTACATATTGCTTTGCGTCTTTTTGAATGGTGACGTTCAACTTGGTTTCATAATCCTTGCGATATAGTGTATCTATGTCATAGGACACGCCGCCGCCACCAGGGTTGATGTATCGTGTAGCATTATCGTATGCGCTTTTGACGGTTTTCTCGGCGTGGGCTAGATTCCTATGGCAGTTTTTTATACGGTTTAGGCCTTGCTCGGCGGCTTTTATCACTTCGTCTGTAAATTCCATGGGTGCACGATAATGGCCGCTTACCAGGTAGAAGCGGATTACATCGTAGGGGAAACGCTGGGCCACTTCCCGCAGGGTTTGGAAATTGCCTTGGGATTTGCCCATTTTCTTGTGGTTGACCGTTAGGATGCCGCAGTGCATCCAGTACCGGGCAAAGTTTTTTCCGTTGGCCGCTTCGCTTTGGGCAATTTCATTTTCGTGATGAGGAAATATTAGGTCACTGGCACCGCCGTGGATGTCTATTTCCTCACCCAGATATTTTAACGCCATTGCAGAGCATTCTATATGCCAGCCGGGGCGGCCCCGGCCCCAGGGGCTTTCCCAGTAGGGCTCGCCTTCTTTGGCGGGTTTCCAAAGTATAAAGTCTGTGGGGTTTTGCTTTTCCGCATCTACCTCTACCCTGGCGCCGGATAATAAATCTTCTATATTTTTGCGGGACAGTTTGCCGTAGCCTTCCGCATCTACAGTGTTAAAGTATACAGAGCCGTTTATATGGTAGGCGTGGCCACCTTGGATTAGCCTCTGTATCATTGTAATAATTTCTGGGATTTCATTTGTGGCTTTGGGGTGGATTGTGGCGTGCATTACGTTTAGGGAATCCAGGTCTTCCATGGTGCGGGCTATATATTTATCGGCAAGGTCATGGGTAGCGCAGCCTTCTTCCGTTGCACGTTGGATTATTTTGTCTTCTATGTCTGTAAAGTTTTGGACATATTTAACCTCGTAGCCCTTGTATTCCAGATAGCGGCGGATGGCGTCGAAGGCTACATAGAAACGGGCGTTGCCTATATGAATGTCGTTGTACACGGTTTGGCCGCAGGTGTACATTTTTATCTGGCCCGGGGTTATTGGGGTTAGGACTTCTTTTTTTCCGGTTAGGGTGTTTTGGATTTTCATGTTGGATGCTACTCCTTTAGCTTGAGATAAAATGCTAATTAAGCATACTGCTTGGGCGGCTATGCCTTGCCCGGCACCTGTGAAGCCCAAGCCTTCTTCTGTTGTAAATTTGATATTTATTGCCTGGGGCGGAAGTTGCAATGTTTTGGCCATGTTTTGCTGCATGTTGTCACGGTAGGGGGCTAGTTTTGGTGCTTGGCATATTATTGTTGCGTCTATGTTCGCTACTTGCCAGTTTTCCCTTGCTAAGAGTTTTCCCACTTCCTTTAGCAGGCATAAGCTGGAGATGCCCTTGTAGGCCGGGTTGGTATCTGGGAAATGCCGGCCTATGTCACCCAGCCCTGCCGCGCCTAGTAATGCGTCCATTATGGCGTGGGTTAACACATCCGCGTCGGAATGGCCCGCTAACCCCATGGTATGGGGAATGTCTACTCCCCCCAGTATTAGCTGGCGGTCTTGGGTTAGGCGGTGTACGTCGTATCCTGTGCCTATTCTAAATTGCATGGTTATGGTCAGTCCTTTCTGCTGGGCAAGCCTTTGTCGGTATTATCAAACCGGAAAAGGTTTACCATTAGTATCAAAACCGGATTATCGCGCTATAGCCAAGCTAATACAGCCTCTACTGCTTCCGCAATAAAATCCAGCGTCTCGTCATAGGTCACATAGCCGTATTTGTGGTTGGTATCCGGTGTGCGGCTTTTGTAGTTTTCATGTAAGATATTGTCCCGTATTGCGCCGATTTCTTCCGCCGATACCAGTCTCGGCATGTCTTGGGGCTTGGCTTTGGCAAGCAGCGGCTCTATTCGGCTGTTTTTTACGTGTTCCAGGTACAGCCTAAGGTCTATCTCGTGTAAATCCCGGTAGTAATCGCTGGCATAGCCTTTTGCCGCTACGGCCGGGTGTTGGGTTCGGATTCGTTCCCATAACGTCATATTATTATATAAATCTGTTAAAACATGTGCAGCATAGCCGTCTGCCAGGGGGCCGCTGTTATTTTGCAGCCAGGTTTTGACACTACTAACCCAGCCGCGGTTATCTGTAACGGCACCCCAGCGTTCTTCGCTTACCGGGCATAGGTGAGTGATTTTTTTTGCATGACCGATATCACCCATACCCGCATCCGTAAACCCAGTGCGGTAATGCACCCCGTCCGGCGCAAGGGCGCCAAGTATAAACTGCGCCGCGTCCCTATCAGGGCGGGGTTGGCGGGTAAGCAGCGCGTCGGCAACAAGTAAATGTGTGCTGGGAAAGGCCATTAGAAATCCTCCGTTTGGCAAAATCATAAAAATAAGTGTAAAATAAAGTGTAAACTACCACAACGAAAAAGCATATCGCGAACCCAACACCACCAAAATCACTTGACTATTGGGCTGGGGAGGGTTTACACAGGCTAAATAAACGGCACACCCCCCCCAGCCCCCGCATGGCAATAGTTAAAGGAGAAAACGTATATGCATACGGCATTATACCGCAAAAGACGACCAAAAACATTCAGCGATTTAGTAGGCCAGCCCCATGTTGTACAAGCCTTAACCAACCAATTAGAAACAGGCCAGATTTCCCATGCATACTTGTTCTGCGGCACCCGGGGCACCGGCAAAACCTCCGCTGCCAAGATTTTCGCCAGGGCGGTAAACTGCCGGGACCAACTTGCAAGCGGCCCATGCAATACCTGCGATATGTGTCAAAGCATCCTGGCCGACCGCTGTATGGACGTAATAGAAATAGACGCCGCTTCCAATAACAGCGTAGACAATATCCGCGACCTGCGTGAGGAAGTACGCTACCCGCCAACCCAGGGCACATACAAGGTTTATATCATAGATGAGGTGCATATGCTTTCTACCAGCGCCTTTAATGCGCTGTTAAAAACCTTAGAAGAGCCGCCTTCACACGTGATTTTCATATTGGCAACAACAGACCCGCAAAAAATCCCCGCCACGATACTATCACGCTGCCAGCGGTACGATTTTAAGCGTATATCCGCCTCAGACATGATAAAAACCATGCAGACTTACCTACAAGAAGAAAGCGCCGCATACGAAGCCGAGGCCCTGGAGCGGATTGCCTATCATTCCGACGGGGCCATGCGGGACGCCCTAAGCCTGCTGGACCAATGCCTAAACCTTGGGTCAGCAGCAGGCGGCGCAAACGCAAAGCCTCACCTTACGCTGGAAATTGTGTTGAAATTGCTGGGCGCGGTAGACAGGCAGTCCCTATTCGCCTTCACAGACGCACTGGCGTCATACGACAGCGCACTGGTACTAAAAATAATCGACGATAACATGAAAGAAGGCCGCGATGTATCCCAGTTTGCCAACGATTTAGTGCGGCACTTCCGTGACGTTTTGGTAGCCGGGCAAGGTGCGGCGCTGGATTATTCTGCCGAAATATCCGATAAATTAAAGGAACAAGGCACACGCCTGCCCGCCGAGCGTTTGATAGCATATATCCACGCCTTTTCCGAAACCTTACGTGAACTGCGTTTCGCCCCCCATATGCGAACAGCACTGGAAGTATGCGCACTAAGAGTATGCTCCCCGTCCATATTGGCCGAAAGCGGCACGGCAAATCAAGGCCCGGCCCAAAGCGGAGAACTTACAGGTCTGCTGTCTCGCCTGACAAAGCTGGAACAGCAAGTATCCGGTTTGGCAGAAATGCCGCAAACCGCACAAAGGCTTGAAGAAAACCAGCCCTATACACTACCGGAATCGGAAACACATGTTTCACCCGAGCCACAGCATTCGGCAGAAGCGCCGCCAATGGAATCCTCCCACTCCGGCAGCCTAACCCCCCAGCTGCTATCCACAATAAAATCCAACTGGAAATCCGTCACAAACAGCCTGTCGCCTATGCTGCGCTCCACACTAATACGCTGCAATATAGAAGCCGACGGCGCAATCCTGCAAATAATTTGCGATAACGAATCCGAAGTAAAATTTCTAAAAGATAAAAACCGCCCCCTGGCAATAAGGGAGGCCCTGGCCGAAAAATTCAACCTTTCCACCCCTCCCAACCTTGCCTTTATCGTAAGGGACACTTACAATAAAGTGGCGGCAAAAGCAAGTAACCCCGTATCACGTGAAACGCCTATTGAAAACCAAATACCCGAGCCGCCCCCATTTGAAACATTGCAAGAAACTCCAAAGGAAATTCCAATGGAGCAAATGGAATGGTCGGACTTTGGCCAAGACATAGATACAGATACAACCAGTCCATTTTAAATTGAAGGGGGAAGCCACATGGCAAAAATAAAAAAGCCCTTATTCATAACCATTCTACTAATTATCCTGCCGTTAATATCAGCCTGTGGGTCAAACTTTACCTTCCGTGCAGAAGTTCTTGAGTTTGAACAAGAATTTTCCCTTCGAAACGAGGAATCGTTACTATTTGTTAACAGCATAACCCGTGTTGGCAATCACCCGGTAGGCGGCCGATACTTCATTAGTCAAAACGACGCTGTATCAGTATTAGACGCTAACGGCAACCCAATATCTCCCCAAAGCATTCCACCGGGAACAATTGTATCCATCAGGTTTGACGGGTTTGTACTCGAGTCAGGCCCTGCAATTATCCCCGGTGCAATTTCGATTAGAGTAATAGAGTAGAAATTTTATAAAAGGAGAACCCAACATGAAAAAAGGATTCAACCCAATGGGCGGCGGCATGAACATGAACCAGCTAATGAAACAAGCCCAAAAAATGCAGCAGCAAATGGCCGAAATGCAGGAAGAACTGGCCAGCAAGACCCTGGAAGTATCCTCTGGCGGCGGCGCGGTAAAAGTTACCGTAAGCGGCGAGAAAAAAATCCTGGACTTAACAATCTCACCGGATGTTGTAGACCCAGACGATGTAGAAATGCTGCAAGATTTGGTAATGAGCGCCGTAAACGAAGCGCTGCGCCAGATAGAAGAATCGACCAGTTCGCAAATGTCTAAGCTAACCGGCGGGCTTAACCTTCCGGGTATGTTCTAATGCATTTTTACGGCGGCCCCATAACCAAGTTAATAGAAGAGCTGTCGCGTTTACCAGGTATAGGAGGCAAGTCTGCACAAAGGCTCGCCTTTTATATTATCCATCTGCCTAAAGAGAAAGCAGAAGCCCTAGCCTCGGCCATTGTAGATGCCCGCGAAAACGTACGCTACTGCGATATCTGCTGCAATCTGACAGACCAAAACCCATGCCGTATCTGTCAAAACACAAAACGCAACCCCAATGAAATCATGGTAGTAGAAGACCCCCGAGACATGGCCGCCTACGAGCGCACCCAGGAATATCACGGGCTGTACCATGTGCTTCACGGCGCAATTTCGCCTATGCATGGTGTAGGGCCAAACGACTTAACCATAGCCGCACTGCTAAAACGGCTGCAAACCCACCCGGTAGAGGAAGTAATTGTAGCAACCAACCCCAACGTAGAAGGGGAAGCCACGGCACTTTATATAAGCAAACTGGTAAAACCCACCGGTGTAAAAGTAACCAGAATAGCCCACGGCGTACCCGTAGGCGGCGATTTGGAATATGTAGACGAAGTTACACTCTTTAGGGCATTAGAAGGGCGGCGGGAGATATAGTTAAGTGGGAAAGGATGGTGTATATGTGAAACTGCCATATGTAATAAGGCGGCTGTTTTCGACGGAGTACATGGTAAAAGAACATTTGCGCCGTGGCGAAATTACACCCACAAGAGAAGCCTATGGCAACTCTTTCCGTATAGCCGCGCCAGCCGTTGCCGAGATGGTAAGCATTGCCATTATGGGCATGATGGATATGATAATGGTGGCGCAGCTTGGCCCTCAATCGGTTACGGCCATTGGGCTTACCGGCCAGCCTAGGATGATTTTCTTCTCGGTGTTCTTTGCGCTTAATATTGCGGTTACGGCTATAGTAGCCCGTAATAAAGGGGCAGGAGACGATGCTGCGGCCCGTTCATGCCTGCGCCATGCCATGATGCTTGTGGCAGTTTTTGGGACGATGATATCCGCGCTGGCTATAATAACTGCCCGGCCAATGATGCAGCTTGCCGGTGCTTTGCCGGATACCATTGGCCTGTCAACGTCCTATTTCCGTATATCCTCATTCGGCCTGGTTTTTGCTATTATGGCCAACACTATATGCGCCGGGCAGCGGGCGGCGGGCAATACAAAAATCACCATGCAGGTCAACATCGTGGCCAATATTGTAAAGGTTCTTTTCAATTTCCTTCTAATAGAAGGGCGTTTCGGTTTCCCGCGTTTAGAAGTAGACGGCGCGGCGGTATCTTTGGTTATGGCCAATGTAATCAGTTTTGGATTGGCGTTTGCGTCTTTGTTAAAAAAAGACGCTTATTTGCGTATCAGCCGCAAAGACAACTGGCGGCCCGATACTCCAATGTTAAAAACAATAGGCCGGGTGGCTTCCGGCGGAATGCTAGAGCAGCTTGCGCTACGGATAGGCTTTTTTATATCTGCCAGGGTAATTGCAGGGCTTGGGACAATAGAAGCGGCGGCCCATTTTATTACCCAGCAGCTGATGATATTAAGCTTTGCCTTTGCGGACGGTTTAGGCGTTGCAACCACTGCCTTAGTAGGCCAAAATCTTGGGAAGAAACGGCCCGATTTATCTATAATGTATGGCAAAATTGGGACAAGACTCGCATGGACGGTAGCGGCTTTGCTAAGCACTACGGCCTTTTTAACACGTTATCAGTTTCCGCTGCTGTTCGCCTTGGGTAACGACCCGGAAATTGTGCAAATGACTGCCGGCGCAATCCTGATTTTGGTATATGCCATGCCGTTCCAAACCGCGCAAATAGTAATGGCCGGCAGCCTTCGCGGCGCAGGAGACACCCGCTTTGTAGCCATGACAATGCTGGTAACGGTAGCCATAATTAGGCCCGGCCTTGGCGCTTTGCTGGCCTATCCGCTGGGCTGGGGGCTAACCGGCGCATGGATTGCAATATTAATAGACCAGTTTATGCGGCTGGTCATGCTTCTAACACGTTTTTCTGGCGGGCGCTGGATTCGAGATAAATTGTGATGGAGTGATTTTATACACTTAGCTATAAGGCCGTTAGTGTGGATAATCGGCTTTTTCAATTGTAGTCGGGGATGCCCCCGGTAAGGGCACGAAAGGAGATTTTTTATGTTAAGAGTAGCAATATTAAGCAGATGGCATGTACATGCCGAGGGGTATGCCAATGAGTTCAAATCCCGGCCGGATGTTAAACTAACGGCAGTTTGGGACGAGGAGCCGGATAAAGGCCAGGCCTTTGCCAAAAGCTTTGGCATAGATTTTGAACCGGATTTGGACGCGCTTCTGGCGCGGGAAGACGTAGACGCAGTGTGTGTAAACGCCCCAACCAACATGCACCGTGATGTAATTATCAAGGCTGCAAAAGCAGGCAAGCATATTTTTACGGAGAAGGTACTGGCCCCAACCGCTATCGAATGCGCCGATATTCGTGCCGCAATAGAACAAAGCGGCGTGAAGTTCTGTATTTCCTTCCCACACCGTACATTCCCCCATAACCTGTTTGCCAAGAAAGTACTGGATGACGGGCTGCTTGGGGAGGTTTCGTATGTACGTATGCGCAATGCCCATAACGGCGCGTCTGCCGGGTGGCTGCCGGCCCATTTTTATGACGAAGTGCAGTGCTGCGGCGGCGCTATGATGGATTTGGGTGCGCATCCCATGTATTTAATCGCGTGGCTCTTGGGTAAGCCTTCAGAGATTTCTTCCGCGTTTACCTATATTACCGGCCATGCGGTGGAAGATAACGCAGTTTCCGTTATGAAATATTCAAGCGGTGCCGTTGCGGTGTCCGAAACGGGCTTTGTAACCGGGCATTGCCCTACAATGCTGGAAATATACGGCACAGAAGGCTCGGTGATAGTTACCGGCAGCGACGTGCGGTTTATCTCGGCTAAAAACGGGGGCGAAATCGGCGGTTGGGTAATGCCAAACCGGCTGCCAAATGCACTGCCGGATGCGATTACCCAGTTTGTTGAAGGGGTGCTGTACGACAAGGAAATAATTTTTGGAATAGATGACGCTGTACTTTTGACCGAGTTAATGGATGCGGCATACAGGACCCATAAACAGGGCGGATTTGTGAAGGTGTAGACTATGGAAATCAGAAAAATTACTCAACAGGAATACCCGGCGCTCTTGGATGTTTTTAACGATGCTTTCGACTACGGGCGCGAAAAGGAATGGTTTCAAAGGGAACATGCCCATTGCACCCCTTACCCTGCAACGGTCAACACAGAAGAAATTGGGCACCACTGGGTTTCAATAATAGACGGGCGCATAGCCGGTGGGCTTGGGGCTTACCCATTGGACTGGGTTGTTAGCAATTCCAACAGCGAAAGCCGAACAATCAGCCTATATGGCATAGGGCAGGTATGTTGTTTGCCGGAGTTTCGTAACCAAGGGGTAATGTCTGCCTTAATGACGGCTGCCGAGGCCGACATGCTGCAATTGGGCCGTACGGTCGGGTATCTTACCGGCGATAGGCGCAGGTACGGATACTTTGGTTACGATTTTGGTGGCAACGTTGTAAAATACCGCCTGGACAATAAACTGCTAAAACACGCAGCAAGCCCGGGCGCAACAATCCGCCAGGCTACATATGCGGATTGGGCCGAACTAAACCAGGCATATGAATGCCAGCCGTCATATGTAAAGCGCAGCGCCCGAAGCTGGGAACTGCATTTTTCCCGTGCGGGGTTGCAGTGGTTTATTGGGGAACTTGGCAGCCGCAAGGGGTATGTGTGTATCCAGTCGAAAGTTAACGCAAGCGAAATCTACGGCGACCCCGGGGTTTTGGCGGCAATGCTTCATGAGCGTGCTGCAAGCTTAGAAAAAGGCGAAACTTTGCAAGTATTTCACGCCGCCCAAGATGTCATTTCCACGCCTGCCGGGCAAATGCTTTATAGCACCGCTGCGGTTGTAGATTCGCGTCCTGCGGGGCTGTTTAATGTAATAAACCCGGCAAAACTGCTGGATGAACTTGCAATAGACCATGCTAACTTATCCGATTCTGTCAGGGAAGCCATGGCCCGCCAGGCGGTTAATTTTACACACTTGCCTGGGAAATGGCAGGTACAGCCCCTGTGCGCATGGGTTTCCGGCGTGGATAGTATATAGTGGGATTATCAGAGCGATAATATACCTACCCGATACTGACAAATTTCGGGCGAATTCCGTAGCGTGCTTGAATCTTTGACAGGATGAATGTTGTTGAGAACTTACACAATAAGAATGATGTGGGACGATGGATTGTATTATCAAACCTATCTCGCATACTTGTCAATCTGTTGCCGCTAAAATGATATATTGTTCCATTATACAATGTCAGCGTAGAGTTGAATCCGTTGCTGGAAAATCGCATATCATGAAGTCTATGACCAACCAGAATAAAGCCCCTATAAGAGAGTCCGAAAGTACGGTATGTAGCCGGTTGGGTCCCATATACCTGGGAGGTGTGTATCTGGGGTGCGCACGTCTGGCCCACCAATGTAGAACGGCTCAATCACGAGTAGATTTGGGTGGGGGATGTATGGGGCATGGGAATTGTATGCGTCCCAGGTGGGGAAGCCGTATTGGATGGGCATATGGGAGACGGAAGCATACGCCAGTGTCGGCGTCAGCAGTGATATTATTAGTACAACTATCACAAGATTTTGAAGCTTACGCGCTGTGGCTTTTGACAGGGGAATCATCTTTTGCAGATTTATGTAACAATTTGGCATATCGCACGTACCATTGTTTGCAGGATAATACAATGGTATGTTGTGGCAAGTCAAGAAAATAATTCGTATTCACTCGCTTTTTGCCATTTCGTGCGATAATTGGTTTCTATTACACATATCGGGATATTTCGCTGTTCGTTGACATAAACCGCGCCGCGCACCACCGGCCCGGTATTGCCAGTTTGATAGGCTCCCCGTATGTGGTATTCGCGGCATATCTTACAACTACACACTTTCTACCCTCATTCACATATAACATATGATAATTCCCACTTCTCGTACATATAGTGAATATAAGGAGTGAGGCATATGGAAAAACTAAGCCCAATAGTACTAGAGGCATTCGGGATACATAGCCGCCGTGTCAGAAGGGAAAAAGGCCGATATTTATGTGAAACAGAAAACGGTTTAATGAGCATATACATAACTTACGAACCGCCGGAAGCTATCCGCCTCCAACATTCTATTAAAGAAGGCCTGGCGGCAAAAGGCTTTACCTGGACAGACCGCTTCCAGCCGGCCCGCTCAGGCCAGCCCATAATACAAGTAGGGCGTGAAACCTACGTGATGGTCAGGTACCCAAACATGCGCCGGGAAACGGATTTTGAAAACGAAACGGATGTGCTGCAAGCCTTTGAATTCCTTGCGCGTTTTCATCTGGCTGCCCGGGGTATGTCAAAACTCGCGCCAATTTCGCCACCAATGCCGGAAATATACGCCCGGCAAATGGCCGAAATGGCCCAAGCCGGTAAACAAGCCCGCCGGGGCCCAAGGATGTCGGATTTCGATGTGGCCTTTATCAAACATGCCCCCAGGTTTGGCGAAACAATGCAAGAATGCATAAGCCGCCTTGCCGATACCGGCTATGCTAAGCTACATATGCAGGCAGTACATGAAGGAGCCGTATGCCATAACGCTCTCAAAGAAGAGAACTTCCTTGTTGCCGGCGATTCTACATATATAATCAACTTTTCCGAAGCCACAATAGACCTCCAGCTTGCGGATTTAGCCGCGCTAATCCGCCGCTATGCCCAGCGCAGCACAAAGGGGATACCTGTTTGCCGCCTTTTGGAAGCCTACGATTCAATTAACCCACTGCCCGCAGATGCCCAAGATATACTGTATGCACTGCTGATATTTCCATGGGCGTTTATAAAAATCATAACCCAGTACTACAGCAAGAAACGCAACTGGACGCCGGGTGGCATAATAAGCCGTATGGATACAATTTTGGCAGAAAGAGACAGCTACGAAAAATATGTAAAGATATTGTTAACATAGCCCGCGCTAAGGTTCCAAGAATTGCAATTTGAGTTGTTGGCCTTTATACTGTTAAAGGGATTTTCTAACCCCAGGCATATTTTTTCTTTAATTTCTACAAATGAAAGGTTGATAACATGCTAACTATTGGAATCGACATAGGCACATCTGCCGTTAAACTGCTGGTAATGGACCAATCTGGCAAGGTGCTTCGCACCGTCGGCCGGGAATACCCCCTATACATGTACAACGACGGAAGAAGCGAGCAAAACCCCAAAGACTGGTGGGACGAAACCGCCGCCGGGTTAAAAGAAATAACCCAGGGCCTTGAGCCTGTATCCGCGGTAAGTTTCAGCGGCCAAATGCACGGCCTGGTAGCCCTGGACAAAGATGACAATGTGCTTCGCCCGGCAATCCTTTGGAACGACCAGCGTACCCAAGCCCAATGTGACTACTTAAACAATACAATAGGCCGGGACAAATTGCTGGCAAATGCCGCAAACATAGCCCTGACCGGCTTTACCGCGCCTAAAATCCTATGGATGCGCGAGCATGAGCCGGAACTTTTCGCAAAAATACACAAAGTCATGCTGCCAAAGGACTATATCGCGTACAAGCTTACCGGCGTGTTCGCCACAGATTATTCCGATGCTTCCGGCACTTTGCTACTGGATGTAGCCCGTAAGGACTGGTCAGACACCTTATTGGAAATAATGGGACTATCCCGCCTGCAAGTACCGGCGCTGTATCATTCATACCAGGCTGTAGGCACCGTAATGCCGGAAGCCGCCTCCCAAACAGGCTTACCTGTTACCGCCAAGGTGGTAATCGGCGGCGGCGACCAAGCCGTAGGCGCGATTGGGACAGGCACTGTTAAATCCGGGACATGCTCCGTATCTTTGGGAACATCCGGGGTGCTGTTTGTAGCAGCCGATGATTTTGCCGTGGATACCGGGCCTTCCGCCATCCATTCTTTCTGCCATGCCACAGGGCGCTATCATATGATGGGCGTTACCTTAGCCGCCGCAGGTTCGGCCAAGTGGTGGTACGAAGGCATTCTTTCAACAGATGATTATGATAAAGAGCAGGTATCCATGGCCGCTAATCTTGGTAAAAACCATGTGTACTATCTGCCGTACCTGTCTGGGGAGCGCACCCCCCACAATGACCCATTTGCGCGAGGGGTGTTTGCGGGTATGGATATGACCACAACCAGGTCCAATATGACCCAAGCCGTAATGGAGGGCGTGGCATTCAGCCTTAAAGACATTTTGTCGCGCATAAAGGACTTAGGCCATACCGTAACTTCCGCACGCATAATAGGCGGGGGCGCTAAAAGCCCGGTTTGGTGTCAAATCGTTTCGGATGTACTGGGCCTTAAAGTAGAAAAAATCAACGCCACCGAAGGCCCGGCTTTTGGCGCGGCAATTTTGGCAATGGTAGGCGCCGGTGCGTTTGCAACTGTAGAAGAAGCTTGCGAAAACCTCATAAGCGCAACTGAAGTTTATACCCCAAGCCCTGCCGCCGATAAATACAATGAACACTATCCCATTTATACTAAACTGTATGCTGCCATGGCCGATTCTTTTAAGGCAATGGGCAAAATACGCTAACATGAACTGCTAACGAAAAGGTGAAAAATGAACGACTACCGCAATAATCGCAACGACCGCAACGACAGAAACGAGCCGCCAACGCCTCAAAGGCGAATGCCCAGCGGGCTGATGATGATAGCAATCGCCATTGGTATTGTGGCGATGCTTAATATGCTTATTAACGCCATTACCGGCAGCGGAATGGAGCGTATTACCTATAACGAATTTATGGAACTGCTTGAAGCCGGGCATGTAATACAGGTAGAAGTACAGTCAGACAGGTTGGAGATTACCCTTGACCCGGAATGGGAAGGGGAAGACACCCCGGAAAACGGCGACGCCTATCCCGGCAGCGAAGAGAACGGGGACGCTGATGAAAACGACTACGAAATCGGCTATGCCGGCGAAAATAACGGCGAGGAAAGCGGGTATGCTGAGGAGAGCGACAACCAAGAAGCCGGCATAATCGGTACTGGTGCCGCGGAAGAAACCGGCATAACCGAAGCCACAGCATATAGCGAAGATGAAGACTATCCTGCCGAAACCCCGGCTGCCAGGGGCATCATGGGTCAGATGATGCGCGGTGCCCAGCGCATTCAGGAGCCGTCCCCACCCCCGGATGTGGTAGTCTATACCGGCAGAATGCCTGACCCGGAGCTTTTAGCACGGTTGGATTATCATGGGGTTGAGTTTTCGGCAGCGATACAAACCGTTAGCTGGGTACAGGTTATATTTTTGCAATTATTGCCGTTTTTGTTCATATTTGGTATGTTCATGCTGGTCAGGCGGTCTATGGGCGGTATGCTGGGCGGCAAGGGCGGCATTATGGGCATAGGCCAATCCAACGCTAAAGTGTATATGGAGAAAAAAACCGGCGTAACCTTCGACGATGTAGCCGGCCAGGAAGAAGCAAAAGAAAGCTTAACGGAAATAGTTGACTTTCTTCATAACCCAGACAAGTACACCGCAATCGGGGCGAAGCAGCCCAAGGGTGCGCTGCTGGTAGGCCCCCCAGGTACGGGTAAAACTTTGCTTGCAAAAGCCGTTGCCGGGGAAGCCAGTGTTGTATTCTTCTCTTTAAGCGGGTCTGACTTTGTTGAAATGTTTGTAGGTGTTGGTGCGTCTCGCGTCCGTGACCTGTTTAAGCAGGCCAGCCAGCAAGCCCCCTGTATTATTTTTATAGACGAAATAGACGCAATAGGCAAAAGCCGTGACAATCAAATGAGTTCTAACGACGAGCGTGAGCAAACACTTAACCAGCTGTTAGCGGAAATGGACGGGTTCGATTCTTCCAAAGGCGTGGTAATACTTGGCGCAACCAACCGCCCGGAAATTTTGGACAAGGCTCTCTTGCGGCCAGGCCGTTTCGACCGCCGTATTAACGTAGAATTGCCCGACCTAAAAGGCCGGGAAGACATACTAAAAGTACATGCAAAGAAAGTAAAAATGGGCCCACGGGTAGACCTAAGAAGGATAGCAATGACCACCCCCGGGGCCGCCGGGGCCGACCTTGCAAACATGATAAACGAAGCCGCCCTAAGGGCCGTGCGCATGAAGCGCAAGGAAGTGCACCAAGAGGACCTGCTTGAGGCGGTAGAAGTGGTTATAGCCGGTAAGGAAAAGAAAGACCGCATAATGACCGAAAAAGAAAAGCGCATAGTAGCCTACCATGAAGTAGGACACGCTTTAGCCTGTGCTTTGCAAAAAGACGCAAAGCCCGTGGAAAAGATATCTATAATACCACGCACCAAAGGGGCTTTGGGTTATGTATTAAGCGTACCGGAGGAGGAACGCTTCCTCCATACAAAGGATGAACTATTGGCAGATATAGTAGTAAAAATGGCTGGCCGCGCTGCGGAACAGGTGCATTTTGGCATACAAACCACAGGGGCCTCCAACGACATAGAGGTAGCCACCCGCATGGCCCGTTCTATGGTAAGTATGTATGGTATGTCCGACAAGTTTGGGATGATGGGAATGGAAAGTGTTCAAAACCGCTACCTAGACGGGCGTGCCGTGCTAAATGTATCCGACAAAACAGGTGCGGACCTGGACGAAGAAGTAAACCGGATACTTAAAGAGTGTTACCAAAAGGCAGTAGACCTGCTAAGTGCCAACGAGGCCAAGCTAAAAGGCATTGCAGAGGTACTATTCTCCAAAGAAACTCTAACCGGTGACGAGTTTATGGAGTTATATCAGAAAGACTATTCCAGCCCGATTCCTTCGATGTTTTAGCGGTCATAGGAGTTGGGATAAGCGGAAAGATAAAATAATACGAAAATACCTAACCCATCCAGTTTTGATGATACCGATAAAGGCTTCCGTGCTCGGTTGGTGACGGGAATCGCCGTAATGGAACAATAGGAGGAAGGACTCTCGAATGAATAAACCCTCAATAAGACTGGACAGGAAAAAGATTCTAATTACCGGCGTAAGCCGCCCAATAGGCATTGGCGCAACCCTTGCCAGGCGGTTTGCCGAAGCCGGTGCTATGGTGGCTATACACGGCTTTTCGGATTACGATATTGAAATTGGGCATACATCTGCAATGGAAAACGGCACGGAAATAGTAGCAAAACAACTAAGTGATATGGGCCTTAATGTGACGGCGCTGGCAACAGGGGATTTGATGATACCTGGTGTTGCAGAGAAGGCAGTAGAAGAAGCTGCAGCAAAATTAGGCAAACTTGACGGGTTGGTTTTGAATCATGCCTACTCAACCCACAGCGAGATAGGCCGCTGGACGGCGGAGCATATTGACCCGCACTTGCTGATAAATGTCCGCGCATCCATGATGATGATGCAGTCTTTTGCTGCCCAAGCGGATACGGCAAAAGATAACGCAATCACATTGTTTACCAGCGGCCAGTACTTAAGCCCCATGATAAATGAAATCGCATATTGCGTGTCAAAGGAGGCTATCATTTGCTTGTGCCGTCAAGCTTCCCGAGCGCTTGGAGGTAAAAATATACGGGTAAACTGCGTAAACCCCGGGGCAAACGACACAGGATATTGCTTTGGCGAAGCATACGAAGCCGTTGCAAAATTGCACCCGTCTGGGCGGTGGGGGACGCCGGAGGACACCGCCGACTTACTGCTGTTTCTTCACAGCAGCTACGCAAAATGGATAACCGGCCAGGTAATTGCCAGCGACGGAGGCATTAATGAGAATTGGTGAAATTAGAGTTCCACACCTTCTCAAACCAATCGTCACAGGTCGGCAGGGGCCTTACTGGTTCGAAATAGGATTTGCCGTTTACTGTGGTTATCACTTGGTCGAACTTCATATTGGGTATGCAGGGGGTGCCCTTTACCAGGGCGCCACCGTGGCTTCCTAAGGTTTCTGCGGAAAGAATCATAGCCGATAACAGTGCTATACGGGTAAGCAGCATGTCGTAGCTTTTGTATAGGTATGGCAGCCAGGAATCGTTGGGGATGCTGTTCTCTTGGAAGAATAGTTCCTTGCGAGTACATAAATCATTGTAGAGTTTTTGCATTTCCGGGATATCCCGGTTATAGGCCGCATACCGGCTCATTGCATCCTGTATGGCCTCTTGGTTTGTTTGGGCCGTTGGGGTTTGGGAGTATGAAATTGTGGCGTGGTTTTCGGAAACGGGGTTTAGGCCGGAACCAGCTGCACATGGTTGGGTATTCCCGTTTTCTAAGCCCGTGCCGGCTGTTTTGTTTATGGCCGTAATATGCTCCGCTGCGCGCATTGCGCCTACCTGGGCCGAATTTAGTGCACTGCCCCCGGGGCGGTATACGCCAAAGGTTCCGGCGGCTTCGCCAACGGCGTACAGGCCTTTTATGCTGCTTTCCCAGTTCGCATTTACGGCTATACCCCCGTTGCAATGCTGTGCGCATACGGCGATTTTAAGGGGCTCGTTATACAGGTCTATACCGTTATCTTTATACAGTGCTATGGCCTTTGGGTTCATTTTTGCAAGCCTTTCGATAGGGGTTCCAAACAACGCTTCCGATTTGGCCAGGTAATCATATGCCTCCGCAGATAAATCTTCGAATTTGAGCCCTGATGGGTTGCGCCTAAAGTCCATATATACTGTGCGGCCCTTTTCCTTCATTTCCGCCGCTACCAGTAGGTCAACTTGAGAAGAGCCGTTAATCTTTTGGGCGTCAAAAGGCCATTGATACCCTTTTAAAAATACCCGGTTAAGGGCCTCGGCAGGCGTATCGAAGTGCTCCGGCAGAAATTCATACTCATTGCCCTTGTCGTCTACAGAGATATACCGGGGCAATACTTGCTGGTATGTGCCGGAAACATTCCACCTAAAATCGGTACTTGCCAGGCCGTATTGCCACTGGTTTAAGTTACATGCTTTTGCGCCGGCCGCAATTGCCAGCCCCGTTCCGCCGGTTTGGCTTTTGGGGAAAACCGTGTCGGAGTAAACACCGGCAGGGCCGCCGGTTGCCAGTATGATGTTTTCTGCATACATAGTTTGAAGCCCTTTGCTTGGGTTGTAATACACAAGCCCATGAACCCTATTGTCCTGGGCCAGCAGTTTAACCACTTGGCAATCATCCAAAACAGTAACCCCTTTGGCTTTTACGGAGCGCTCAAGGGCTTCCGTCATTAGCTTTGACGTTAATGGGCCGCATGATGTTGCGCGTTGGCGGGGGTCATGGTCGGTTTTATAGCCAACAAAGGCGCCGTATTGGTTGGTTGGGAAGGGCAGCCCCAGGTTAACCAGCTTCATAAAGGATTTAACGGAACATGCCGCTTCGGCCATTGCCGTATCGCCGTGCACGGCGCCGCCGTTAAACAAAGTGGCGGCCATTTCATATACACTGTCCGGCTCGTCTCCGGCTATGGTTAGCTTGTAATATGTTTGTTTATCGCTGCCGGTATTGCGGGAGGTGCCCATGTTTATACCTTCTGTGACAATGGCAATATTGGTAATGCCTAAGTCGTACAGCCAATCTGCGGCGTTATACCCGGCGCAGCCGCTGCCTATAATTAGGGTGTGGTATGTGTTTTTCATGTTGTCCTCCTACCGGCCCGTTACGGCGATGCCACTATTAGAGCAGTTTCGATAACATTCCGGAATAATTTTCGCTGATTCTGCGAACGTTTCAATGCATAATCAGTGAAAATTATTCCTCAGAGCTATTGAAACTGCTATAATCGGGTGTGAAAATCGCTTTTGTCGGTATCATCAAAACCGGATTTCCTATAATCTTCGTATATGGAAGCCGCCGTCGATGTTAAATACTTGCCCTGTTGCGAAATCGAAGTTTCCGCTTGTTATTCCCAGCACCGCGTCGGCTATATCTTGGGGTTGGCCGAAGCGTTTAATGGGGGTTAGCCCTTCGTCTATTAGTTTCGCGTATTTTTCTTTCACTTTTTCGGTCATATCGGTAAGGATAATCCCCGGCCTTATTTCGAATACGCCTATGCTGTACTCTGCCAGCCTGTCTGCAAACAGCTTTGTTACCATGCTAATCCCTGCCTTTGAGATGCAGTATTCTCCCCGGTTTACGGAAGATGTATAGCTGGAAATAGAGGCTATATTAATAACGCGGCCTGGGGGGCCTTGCTGCTTTATCATTTGACGGGCAAAAAGCTGGCACATAAAAAACGTTGATTCTAGGTTGATGCTTAGCACCCGTTCAAAGCTTTCGGTTGTTGTTTCCAGTACGTCCAGCCGGTTTGCAGGGGCTACACCTGCGTTGTTTACAAGTAAATCTACCCGGCCATATTGGGCAATTGTATCTGCAAGCAGCCGCTCACGGTCCGGGCCGCTTGAGATATCATAGGAGGGCTTGGACGAACGGGCCGCCCGCACTACGTTATACCCGGTACGCTCTAAATTTTCGGCAATGGACAAGCCGATTCCTCTTGTGGCCCCGGTTACTACGGCTACCGGTTTTATTTGTTGTTCCATGATTTCATCCTTTCGTGTAGGCTGACGCGCTGTTGTGGGTTACTTTTCTTAGCAATGCTGCTTATACAACCTGTTATACACATCATCCCGTATGGCGCAGCCTGTGGATTGCCCTGCACGCATTAGTTTCGTACAGCCTGCGCAGCATAGGCAGGTTTGATTTTTATCAAAGCTGCCTTGCAAAATATCCCGGGCAAAATTAGGATACGCGAAACTCATCCTGCCCCAGCCTACTATTTTGCAAACCCCTGTTTCTACACAGCCGGCGGCAAGTTCGCCTGAGCGTTCTTTCAGATAGCTTACGCCGGAGCCTACTATGGCCATTTCCGGAAAAGCGGATTGTATTTCTTTAGTGTGGCTTAGCATCCGCTCTACCCCTTCAATATCGCCGGGGCGGTTAACGGTGTTTTGATATGGGTTGCCCATTGTAATATTTATCATCTCGGGTTTAAGTATTTCCAGCAAGCGGATGGGTTCGGATAAATCCGGCTTTGTATCACCTTCTGGCGCAACGCCGAAGCCGTACGGCTGCGGGTACGAGTCATAGATATTAATACGGGACGTTACCATAAAATTTGACGGAAGCGCGGCCCGTACAGCTTCAAATATATTGCGAATAAAACGGGTGCGGTTATCGAAATCCCCGCCGTAAAGCCCAGGGCGTGTGTAGGATGCCAGAAGCTCGTTTAGCAAATAGCCGTGGCAAGCCTTAATATCTACTCCGTCGAAACCGGCTTGCTGGGTTAGAATAGACGCCTGGAGGAAATCTTCTTCCAGGGCTTTTAGCTGGTCGTCGGAAATGATACATTCCGGCGGCAAGGGTGTGTCCCCTTCAAATATGGGGTTGTTGCGGGCAATTACAGGGATACGCTCTGTTCCATGGGGTTTGCTGTATCGGCCGGCGTGAGTGGCTTGTAGTATTAGTATGGGGTTTATGCCGTGTTCCTTCATTGCAATGTCTTTGATTTCGCTAACCAGCCGTGCATAGGTGTCGATATTATCTTTATGGATGTACATATGCTTAGGGTTTGCCCGGCCTTCTGCTACAACGGCTACCGCTTCAACCCAGATAAGCCCGGCGCCGCCTTCGGCAAAGCGGCGGTAGCGGCGGAAAGATAACTCGCCCGGTGTGCCGCAAGGGGTGCTGTCGCAGCCTTCCATGGGCTGGACGGCCAGCCTGTTTGGGAAGGTATGGGCACCTACGGTTAACGGCTGGTTTAGTATGCTTGTGTTTGAACTAAATGGTAATGATTTTGTCATGGTTTTCTCCCCGTTCTTAGTAGCTGTATTTGTTTGCATTGATAGAGATTATCATCATGGCAAGGTTTTCACAATATAGTCATTCTTGTTTTTAATTTGTGCAAATCGTTATATAGGCGTTTCGATTTGAAATGGACTGAAGCAAGCCGAAAAATGCAACGCTTTAATGCATTTTTCGGCGCAGCCTGAAGTCCAATTTCAAACGAAATCGCTATATGCATTGGGAAATGTTGATATTTTGGGGCAATCGTGTGAAAATAGGCTTGTCTAAAAATTGTTTAGAGGTGTTTGTATGACTAAATCACGGTTTTCTGTGTTTAATACGTTGCTGTTGTCTTTGTTGGATTCTTTATTTTGCTGGATTAGCTGGTTTGTTGCCGTAGTTGTGTTCTCATATTTTTTTGTTAACGATTTTGCCCATTATATAGCCGCGGTTAACAGAAGTGTATGGGTTATGGTATTGGCCTGTTCGGTTTTTTATACGGTTTGCGGTGTATATAAAAGTTTGTGGGCCCACCCGGGTGTGGGTACGATGATTCGTATTACGGTAGCTGTGCTTTTAAGTTCGTTTACGGTTTATGTCTCTCTTAGGTTAAGGCTTGGGCATTGGCCTAACCCCGGGATTGGCATGATGGCTTTTTATTTTATATTGTCATTTTGTCTTGTGCTGCGGATTCACAAGCGGGTTCTTGCCATTGTTTTTATGTACATGCGCCGTTTTATTAACTCGCCACGGCTTCATCAGGAAGAGCCTGTTCGTACCCTTGTAGTTGGCGCAGGTGAAAGCGCGTCTGGGTTTTTGCTGCATCCAAGCCAGCAGGGTGGGCGGCCCCGTGATGTTATTGCAATGCTGGACAATGACCGTAATAAGCATGGTTATAGGCTCCATGGCAAGAAAATTATGGGCAGTGACGAACTGATACCACATTTGGTAAAGAAATATAATATCAGCGAGATTATTGTGGCTGTGCCTTCTATTAATAACGAAGATTTGCGGCGCATTGTGCGGCTTGCGCCGGTTAACCATTGTAAGGTGCGGCTGCTTTCGGGGCTGTCTCAGGACAGGGCAGGCGACGCACTTCGGGAGATACGCATCAGCGACTTAATGGGCCGGCCCGAGGCGGCTATTAATGAAAGCGGCATTAATGCATGGCTAAAGGGTAAGACCGTGCTGGTTACGGGGGGCGGCGGGTCTGTAGGCAGTGAACTTTGCCGTCAGCTTATTCGGCTTAATGTGGATAAAATTGTTGTTTTTGATATTTCGGAAAATAATGCGCATAATCTTAAAGAGGAGTTAAAGGTAAGTTTTGGACAGGCCGGCCGTTATAAGGTGGCTGTAAGGATAGGCTCGATACAGGATGCTGAACGTTTGGACTTGGTTTTTAACGAGTTTAAACCGGCTATAGTGTTTCATGCGGCGGCTTATAAGCATGTGCCTCTTATGGAGGAATGCCCCCGTTTGGCCATAGACAATAATGTAGTAGGTACGTATCGTACCGCCCTTGCGGCTGTTAAACATGGTGTGGAACGGTTTGTTATGATTTCAACGGACAAGGCCGTTAACCCTACCAATGTTATGGGTGCGTCCAAACGTTTGGCGGAGATTGCCACATTGGGGCTTAATATGCAAAGCACTACGGAGTTTGTATGTGTGCGCTTTGGTAATGTGCTGGATTCCAACGGCAGCGTGATACCTATATTTAAGCGGCAGATAGAGGCCGGCGGGCCTGTAACCGTTATGCACCCGGATATTATCCGCTATTTTATGACAATATCCGAAGCGGCGAAGCTGGTGCTGGAAACCGGCGCAATGGCGGCAGGGGGCGAATTGTTCATATTGGATATGGGCGAACAGGTAAAAATTAAAGACCTGGCAGAAAACCTTATACGAATGGCCGGGCTTATCCCAGATGTGGATATTAAAATTGAATATATTGGCTTAAGGCCCGGGGAAAAGCTATACGAAGAACTGCTGCGTAATGAAGAAGGCCTTACCGCAACTTTGAATGACAAGATATTTGTGGCAAGGCCGGAGATATCTCCAAAACTGGATAATTTGATGGAAGCCCTTGGTGAGGGACTGCCATGGGAGGGCGATGTTAGGGAAATGCTAAAATACTATGTACCGGAATATAATCCTATGTAACACATCTCCTTGTGAAGGGTTGAGTCAATTGTATCTTTATGTAAAGCGAGTTATGGATATCTTATTTGTGCTTATCCTTAGCCCCCTGTGGCTTCCCCTTGGGGCGGTTTTGATGATATCGATAAAGGCGACCTCCAAAGGGCCTGTATTTTTCAAACAGAAGAGGTTTGGCCGGAACCGCGAATTTTTCATGATTTACAAGTTTCGCAGTATGTACACAGACGCGCCGAAGGATGTGCCTACCCATCTTTTGCAAAACCCAGCGGCTTTTATAACGCCGGTGGGCCGCTTTTTGCGTAAATTTAGCTTGGACGAGCTGCCCCAGGTGATTAATATCTTAAAAGGTGAACTTGCCCTAGTAGGCCCGCGGCCGGCCCTTTGGAACCAAGATGACCTAATTGCCGAACGGGAAAAATACGGGGCTAATGCCATACCTGTGGGGCTGACGGGGCTTGCACAGGTGCGCGGCCGGGACGAACTTCCGATAGAAGTAAAAGCGGCCTATGATGGTGAATATGCCCAGAATATGGGCTTTTTGTTGGATATAAGGATACTTTTTGGCACGGTGATAAGCGCGGCACTTGGGCGGGGTGTAATGGAAGGTGGGCCGGGTAAATGAGCGGTTTACGGCGTGCCGGTGGGCGCGTGCTGGTGGTAGGCGCAGGGAGTTATATTGGGGATAGCTTTGCAAGATATGCCCGTGGGCGGTTACATGTTGATGTTGTAGATTCCTATGAGGGATGGAAGGCCGCATCTTTTCATGAATATGATTGTGTTTTGATGGCAGCGGGGATTGCCCATCAAAGGTGGAACCGTAAACAGCAAGAGGCTAATAAAGATAAGTATTTTGCCGTGAACCATGAACTGGCTGTTGCCGTGGCAAAGAAGGCTAAGGACGGTGGGGTAGGGCAGTTTATATATCTTAGCAGTATGGCTGTGTTTGGCCGGGTGGAAGGGGTAATAACCGCAGGTACTAAGGCCATACCCAGGGATGGGGATTATTACGGGCTGTCCAAATTTATGGCAGAGGCGGAACTTGCGTCTTTGTTTGAGACTGGGCAAGCAGAGCCCCCTTCTTTAGAAGGGGGTGCCTCCGAAGGAGGCGGGGGTTGCACCGTATATGCAAATAGGCCTACGACCCTGTGTATTGTACGCCCGCCTATGGTTTATGGCCCCGGCTGCCCCGGTAAGTTTGCCGCATTGGTGAAAGTGGCAAAAAAATTGCCGGTCATTCCAAAAGTGAATAACCGGCGCAGTATGATATTTATTGATAACCTATGTGAATTTTTATGCCTTGCGGCAGAGCACCGCATATCGGGGGTATTCCACCCTCAAAACAATGAACATATGAACACAACATGGCTGATTAGGGCTGTGGCTGAGGCCATGGGTAAGCAGCCGGTAGCAGTACCCGGTCTTGGGCTTATTGTCCGGTTAGTGAAACCTTTTAGCGCCGCCATACAAACGGCTTTTGGCAGCCTTTACTACGATGAAAGTATGATGATTATGCCGTTTAAAGACGATTATCAATTGGTATCGGCCAAGGAATCTGCAAAGCGAAGCATTTAACCTAGGGCAGTGGCTAGAAAAGCCCCCTTCCGTGGAGCAATGTCAACAACCTAGCGATTGGTAGGAACTAGAAAAAAAGGGGGGGTGCTGTTGATTTGTGCATACTCAGGCCTTTCAGGAGTTGCCAGACGAATCTGCCCTGTGGTCATGTGTCGTTTCCTCCATCCCCATGGTTTCTGAGTTTCAATAGCAACGTAGGGCGGATACCACCTTCGTCAAGTACTGCATTTCCGCCATCAATGCGTATACTACCATTCATTTCTTGGGGTATGAACATGTGTAGGCAAAATACGGTTTTGTTCTTCTGTGGTAAATGTATACAGAAATTCGCTGTTAAGATGCGCACGTATATCGCTGTCTTCCCAAGTTACGCTTTGTAAGCTTCCCCATGTATTATGGAATATACCCGCACCACTCTCTATGACATTCTCAGTAATTATGAGGGCTGTATTATCATCAAACACCTCTAATACTCGCCAATAATGATTACCAAACCATATGATATGGCCGATTTGTATGACTTTGTCATCAGGTACATATATTGCAGCCTCTTCGTTCTCATTTATACAAGAAACTAACAAGCTAAGTGCCAATATCAGCAGTATGGCATAAAAATGTTTCCGCATTAAAACCGCCTCCATTTCAATAGGTAGATTCAAATTTCATCATATCCAGCGCCCTCCCCATTCAAACCCATGTGACTCATCAATTTCACCTATCAAATCCCAATTGGGATTATCCCAAAGAATATTCTCTTGAGCAGTAATCCCATGTCAAGGCGGTATAGCGGTAGGTGTGGGTTACTGTTCCGCTGGCGTTGGTGCACTAAACTCCCTTTAGGAGGCTTTAAGTCAATACCAGCAATGAAAATGGTTTACCATTAGTATCAAAACCGGAAAAATAACACTTTTAATCCTAGGATCATCAATATATGCTGTCAAAATGGCTGTGGACAGATTTTACAATATATTAGTAAGCAGTCAACTAGGGTGTGTCGGATTAGCCCACGGGCCTATGTGTGGGCTGACATCCGGAACACTCTGGGGCTGTAGGCTCTGGGGTGTATTGGGCTTTCACTCTTTCGGCAGCCGCAATCAAAAATACCCATGAACCGTTTTTTTGCGGCTCATGGGGATGTCAACATTATCGGCTAGGTTTTGTGGCCGACACCTGCCCATGTTTAGGCGACCAGGTGACCGTAGCTTGTTACATTTTAAGCATCTTTAACTATTGTTAGTTTATAGCCGCCACTTATATAGCAATTCACCTATAAATCGGCCTCGCCTGTCGCCGAAAACACGTTGAAGCGTTCGCGATTTTCGGCTCGGGTGTGTGAAGGAAACCTTCTGGCAAAACACCATTTTCACTTATTCTACCCCTATCGCTCACTCTAAATGTGTTATTTGTAATACCCACCACAGTCCCATGGTATATGTTCTCACGTTACCATATGTGGCTTGTCCGATAATGTGTTCATCAACCAGGACTTTCACCGTATCGCCAACTTCAAATTCTCTGTCGTCGGCTTGAATGAGTCGACTTGAATGTGGTCAAGAATCTGCTTAAGCCTGTAAGCCTATCCCTTAAAAGATGGGCTTTTTTATGCAGAAAGTTATTGCCAGACGTCATAATCGTGTGTTATTGTGTCAGAAATTAGCAGTTGGGTTGTTATAATATGGTTTAGTATCATACATTATTACAATGTATATAAGGCGAAAGAGCGGGTGATGTGTGGTATGCAAAGGTATGTGTCCAAAATGTTTCAGGCAATTTATGTGGTTGCTATGATGATACTTTTCGCGTCTCTTGCAGGGTGCAGTGGTGAGCCTACAACCATTGCCGACATTGCATATGACCAGAGGTTAAGAAGCAGAAGTACCGATTTCCGAATATTTCTTGAAGAAAACGGTGTGTATGTGCCATATCTTGTACTTACAGCTAATTATGGCGGGAATGTGCTTTTGCTAAGGGAACATTTGCTGGATGAAAGAAGGCCTATAAACCCAAGCCCGCATGGTGAGAGAAGATGGGCTTGGCAGGATTTTGGTGCATATTATCCGGATAGTAATATGGATATCTTTCTCAATACAGAATTTAAAGATACATTGGGGGACTCTGTTATTGCTGCCATAGTGTCCAGCGATATTACGGTTACAGATAAAAGCAGCATTGGCGTAACTGGAAGAGCCTCATATATCATTACACGTTATGTCTTTCTTTTGTCACTTAGGGAATTGGGTGTGCAGGATACTACTATAAGTGTGCCTGAAGGAGAACGGTTACGGTTTTTTAGAGGCATTCATGATGTGAGAGTTGCTAGTTTATCCGATGGTCAAGAAAATCCTTACTGGACACGGACGCCCAACACGTGGGGGTCATCTAATGTGTTTACAATTGGAGTAAATACCATTGGCTCTGGTACAGCCGATGTATATAGCGGCGTGCGTCCTGCCTTTTGCCTTGATAGGTCAACCCCTATAAAAACACGCACAGACATAATAATTGGCGAAACCGTTTTCGTACTTGATACAAACAATCAATAAAAATACTTAACCATGATTTGGCACATAAGCGCCGCAAAATACAAAAGGAGGAGCAAGCCAGAAGTCTATTTTCTATCCATGTTGGTCATGGAAGATTTGAATATGCCATTTGACAAGTCTGTACTTTTTAGGCGCTTTTCAAGCGTAACCACTATATCGGGTTTTGCATAGAGGCGGTTTTTCCGGCATACTAAACCAAAAACCTTCGGGGTGTTAATCAGTCATGAATAAACTTTATATTATCGCAGGCCCAACAGCATCGGGTAAAACTGCCGTAGCCGTGGAACTGGCTAAGCTTGTAGGCGGGGAGGTTGTATCGGCGGATTCTATGCAGATATACGAAGGGATGGACATAGGCACGGCAAAACCGTCCACTCGGGAGCGGGAAGGCATCCCTCATCATATGATTGATATCGTAAAACCAGATGAGCCTTATTCCGCCGCACTATATCAGCAACACGCCCGAAATGTAATTGCGGAGATACATGCCCGTGGGCGTATGCCCATACTATGCGGCGGCACGGGCTTTTATATTAACGCGGTGATATACGATGTGAATTTTGCAAAAGATGACGAAGCCCCAACACCGGATACATCCGTTTCCTGTGAAGCTGGGCCTTCCATGAGGCCAGCCTCAAATTACTGTGAAGCAGAGCCTCCGATGATTACACCTAATCAACGGGAATATCCAACCTCAAGGGAGCATTTTGCAGATTTGGCCGCAATACACGGTTCAGAAAAACTCCACGCAATGCTACAAGAAGCCGACCCGGCAGCGGCCATGGCCATCCACCCAAACAATATCAAGCGTGTAAGCCGCGCACTTAGCTATATCCACACAACAGGGCTGCTGTTTTCCGAATACAACACCGCTCAAAAGGTGCAGCCCCCCGTATACGACAATGTTTTCTGCCGTTTAAGTGTGGACAGGCCCGTGCTGTATGAACGTATTAACCGGCGGGCCCTGGCAATGTTTGATGCGGGACTTGTTGATGAAGTTGCCGGGCTAATGGCCAGTGGCTGCCACCCCGGGCTTGTATCTATGCAAGGAATCGGCTATAAGGAAGTGGCGTTGTATGTACAAGGCCAATGCACTCTCGAGGAAGCAATTGAAGCCGTAAAACAAAATTCCCGCCGCTATGCCAAGCGCCAGGAAACATGGTTTAGAAATCAAAACCCTCACGCGCTGGCTATACCCGCCCAAGGCCAGGCGGCAGAAATTGCCCAAAGGGTTTTAGATGAAGTTGATAATGGGTGATTACAATCTCCACTTTTGAAGTGAATCCTGCATGTACTTAGCTACGTCCATTTCATATACTTGGTTTAACAGGCCGCCGGATATTATTTCGGCGGCTTTTCCATTGGCCTGTATTTCGCCGTTTTTCATTACTATCATATCTTCGCTTAGCTGCATTGCCAGGTTTATATCATGCAGTACGCCTACAATGGCCCGGTTTCCCTTTGCGGCCCAGTCCTTTAGATAGCTGATAATGTCTATTTGGCATTTTAGGTCAAGATGGTTAGTTGGTTCGTCCAGCAGTATTACCCGGGGTTCCTGGGCCAGGGCCCTTGCAAGAAATACCCTTTGCAGCTGGCCGCCGGATAGTTTTGTTATGTCTTTATCTTTTTCCTGCAATAAGTCAACTGCTTCTAAGGATTTTGTTACTATTGCATTATCTTCTTTTGTGGGGCTGCCGGATATGCGCCCCCTTATATGCAGGTAGCGGCCCATCATTACGGTGTCGAATACACTGTACGAGAAATAAATATTGGGCTGCTGGCTTAGCATAGCTATGTTTAGGGAAATTTCCCGGCGCTTCATTAGGCTAAAGGGCTTGCCTTGGACTTCTATGTTACCTTTGTGGGGCAGGGTGTTTGCTATTGCCTTAAGCAAAGTGGTTTTGCCGCAGCCGTTTGGGCCTATTATGGATAAGCAGCCCTTTACGTCGAAGGTGATATTGCGGATTATATCCACACCGTCATATCCGGCGGATACGTTAGTTAATGATAGCATTGTGCGCCTCGTTGTTTATGTGTTTTAGTTTGGATGTTATATTGTCATAATGGGTTGGTACATGGGGCAGGTGACAGTTTACACAGCTTTTTGTGCCATTGTAATATTCGAAATTGCCGCCGCATTCCTCGCCCAAGGTATACAGTGGGCAATAGCAGAACAGGCAGTTAAATTCCTCCGGCTTGGGCTGGCTGTGGCATGGGAAATATTTGCATTCATGATTGCAAAAAAATTTGTGGCTATTTTCCATCATGCCCTCCTTCTTCGTTTACCGAAATAAATATAGGCGAAAAACGGTGCGCCAAGTATAGCAGTGACTGCGCCCACCGGTAATTCTACCGGGGATGTTAATGTTCTTGCGGCGATATCTGCCAGCACCATAAATGTACCGCCTACTATAGCCGACATGGGGATTACATATTTATGAGCCGACCCAAAAATCTTACGCACAATATGAGGCGCAACCAAGTCCACAAACCCGATTACACCCACAAAAGCAATAGTGCTTCCAGTTAACGCAGCGGCTGTAATAAGCAGAAATAGCTTCACCTTGCCGGTATTAACGCCAATGGTTTGTGCCTGTTCTTCCCCAAAGGTCATGATATCCAACTCCCATTTAAACCGGGAGATAATTAATATGCCCACAAGGGCTATTGGGGCTAAAATATAAACGGTGTTCCAGCTTCCCCGCATAGAAAAACTGCCCATTTGCCAAAATATCATGCGCTGTGCCCCTTCCCTAAACAGGGCAAACATCATGGTTGTAACGGCGTTTATAAACAGGGAAAACACCATGCCCGTGAGTATTATTGTGTGGTTATCCATACTTACGTCTAATTGCCTGGCAATTGCCATAACAATTAGAATCGTGGTAAGGCCGAAGGTAAAGCCCAGTATCGGCAACGTAAACATAGGCATAAAAGGCAAGGTCACACCCAAAAAAATTACCAAAGACGCCCCAAAGGAAGCACCTGAAGACACCCCTAAGGTATAAGAAGAAGCCAATGGGTTACGCAAAACCGATTGCATAACCGCGCCGCTAACCGACAGGCTGGCCCCGGCAATAAACGCCAGCAAAGTACGGGGCATACGGTTGCTCCACACAATTGCAACCCGTCCGGGTACGATATGCTCGGGTAGGCTTTGGCCAAATATATTATAGCCTATTATATTTATAACATCGGTGATTGGGATGTTTGCGCTGCCTATGGCAACCCCTAAAAGTATCGCGGCAATACATAGTATTGCCGCGATTATTAACTTAGTTTTCATTGAAAGTATTCCGGGAACACTGCTTGGGCTATCTCTCTTAAAGCCTTTGTAATGTTTTGGCTTGGGCGGTTACTGGAGTTGGCGTCTATTGTGAATACATGGCCGTTTTGTACTGCGGTTATTGTGTCGAAGCCCGGCCTTTCCATTATTTCGGCTATAGGGTCATCTATAAAATCTACAGAGGTTAGGATAACGTCCGGATTGGCTTCAAGCAGGGCTTCTTCCGATACGGGAATCCAGCTATGTTGGTCTTCAAAGATGTTTACTGCGCCTGTAAGTTCTATCATTTCGTGTAAGAATGTCCCATGGCCAAAGCTGAACATCCCGAATATTGCCGGAGATATTTCGAAGTAAACCGTCCTTGCTTGGGTGATGGTTGCGGCGATGGCGGTTATCTCGTCTATTTCTGCTTGCATGGCGGATATAATGGCCTCGCCTTCTTCATAAGTTTCCATTACAGCCGCTATAAAGCGGATATCTTCCATTATTGCCTGGATGCTTGTGCTGGAGGGCATATAGATTATGGAAATGCCGGCCGCCGATACGGCTTGCAGCGGGTCTTCGCCTCCGACCCTGGCCATGCCCGTTATTAGGACTAAATCCGGCATTAACTCAATTACATATTCCGTGTCTATGCCCACTATGCTAAGTTCGGTAGAAATACCGGAAGCAAGCCCCGGGACATCTGCCGTGAACATGTCTACGGCTATGATTTTATGGCTTAGGCCCATTGCCACCAGGATTTCGGCGTTAGAGGGGCCTATGGCCAGTATGGTGTTGATTTCGTCGGGCAAAGTGATTGCGTAACCTTCCCTGTCTGTAGTGGGGCGGGTTCTTTCTGCCGGCGGGAGTTCAGGCTCGGGTGTGGGTTCGGGTGCTTCGGGTGTAGGCTCCGGTGTTGCGGCAGGTTGCTCTGGTGCCGGTTCCGGCGCAACTGTGGGTTCGTTGCCGTTGGTGCAGGCTGTTAGGGCTATTGCCATAATTAACAGGCCCAGTAAAACTATGATGCATTTTTTCATTTGCTTCATTAGAATCTCTCCGTTTGTTCATATTTTTGTGTATGTTACATCCCCATCGGGTGCCACGGTTAGGGTATAGCCCCGCCCCGGCTGGGGCTGCCATTCATAGAAATTATGCTTGCCCGGAAATAGTTCTTCCATGATATAGGTGATTACACCCCCGTGGCATACTGCCAAAACAGATACCTTACGGGCCTTGGCCAAAAGTACCACAAGCCCCTTTGACACACGGCGGGAGAAGACTTGTTTGCTTTCGCCGCCGGGGCAGGCAAACTGTCCTGTTTGGTCGTCTATCCAGGCTTGATAGTCGGCATTGCCGTCCAGGTCGTTGTGGCTTTTCATCTCGAAACTGCCAAAGCCGTATTCCATTAGCTGGGGCATTACTGCCCTTTCTACGGGGCCGTATAGTAAGTCCAGAGTTTGTTCTGTGCGCTGTAGGCCGCTGGTGATGTATATATCCGCTTGTTTTGGGTATATGTTTTGGTTTTTTAAATCTAACAGTTCGCTGATACCGCTTTCAGACAGAGGTAGGTCGGTATGTCCGCAGTATAGCCTTTGCTGGTTTGCTATTGTTTTGCCATGGCGTACAAGGTGCAATTTCACTTTATCACGCCCCTTTTAGTGTTGTAGGGATACCGCAGTATAAGCGGATTACTTCGCTGGAATGCTGTGCCAGTAAGCCAAGGAACCTGCCGGTTTCCTCCCGCCATTTTCGTAAAACCGGGTCTATGGGCACTACACCGCACGAGATATCGTTGCAGATTATAATGGTGTTGGGACTTTTGTTTAAAAACCGCTCCGTTTCTTCCTTAATATTCTTGCCTTCGCAGATAAGCGCTAGAATCCATTTGTCAATTTGATAAACGGCTTTGCTGCCGGTAGGGCAGGTTGCATCTTCGTCCTTGCAGAAAATTACGTCTGCCTCCAATAATCCAAAGCGTTTTATCGCATATTCCAGCTTACCCTGATATGCCCCGCCAAAAATCAAAATCATATAATTGCCCCCTCGTGTACTACAACTGTAGTCGCTTTTATCGGTATCATCAAAACCGGAAAAAGGTTTACCATTTGTATCAAAACCCAAATAAGCCTTTATCGGTATCATCAAAACCCCTGCAGCAGCGCCAACGCTATAAGTCCGCACAATTCACCAATAACCATGGAATAACCCAGCAAGTCCCCTGAAACGCCAGTGAAGGCCTTGCAAGCCTTCCGTATAGCCAGCGCATACCCAAGAACCACCGCCCCCGCAACAATAAGCCCATAAGGCCCGGCATACAAAAAAGAAAAACCGATTGCCGCCGCCATAATAAAGCCCGCAGCAATTTTTACTCCGCTGCCGATACTTCCCCCAAGCATTGCAATATAATTGCTTTCCGGCATATGGGGCAAAAAAAAGATAGCCAGCGCTGAACAACTGCGGGAAATAACACAAACAGCCATAAACAGCGCCAAATACCGGCCCCCATCCGCTATCGTATACACCGCCGCAAACTGTAATATAAACAGTATCCCCAACATTACAACGGCAAAAGCGCCTACGGTAGGGTCTTTTAATATCCGCAGCTTGTCCTCTAAAGGGCGATAAGACAGCAAAGCGTCGCTAGTATCCATATAGCCGTCCAGATGAATAAACCCGGCAACAAGAAACGGAATAACCATTAAAACTGCTGACACTATTACAATCGGGAAGCCTGGCGCAAGCAGCAGCAAGCTTATCCCCCACCATATAGCGCCTATTACAAGCCCCACAATAGGCAGCAGCATAATCATTATTTTTGCCAGCTTTTCATCCCAAACATGGAAGGGTAGGGGAATTGCCGTAAACATTCCCAGCGCCATCCAGAAACCTTTAATAAATCTCATATCGCACCTATAGTCCCTGTGAATATTATGCTGCCCTTATAGCGATTTCGTTTGAAATTGGACTTCAGGCTGCGCCGAAAAATGCATTGAAGCGCTGCATTTTCCGGCTTGCTTCAGCCCATTTCAACTCGAAACGCCTTTATGCACAATAATTTGCGTATATGCCGCTTCTAATACCACATCACAAAGCCCTGCCGCTATACGGTCAAGGTAGGCCAGGGATTTCCTGTATGTTTCTGTTAGCGGGTCATATATCATTGCGTCGCTGTAGATATAATCCGACACTATTACAATATTTGGGGTTTGATATATGACTTCGGATAGCTGAGCCGCGATTTTTGTGCAAGCGTTTTCGTCAACATCCCCTGCCGGGGTAAACATCTCATTGGCCAACAGCGCCGTTAGGCTGTCCAGCAAAAAAGAACCGCCCGTGTCGCATTTTTCTAATATACCGGCGATATCACGGGGCTGCTCTATTGTTATAAAGCCCCAACCAGCCCGCTCTTGCTTATGCCTGGTGATACGCTCGTCATCTTCCATATCTACGGCGGACATGGTGGCAATATAGTAGAGGGGCCTGTTATTCCGGTTTTTTGCCAGATTTTGCGCATATGTGGACTTGCCGTTTTTACAGCCCCCGGATATGAAAATCCTCATTGGCAACAGCCTCCGTGTATTCTTTGTCTATATTTCCCTGCTCGAAGGTGCCCATGTTTTTTAGTATTGCGCAGGCTGCGTCTATTACGGCAAACATAATGGGGCAGCCGCTGCCTTCCCCAAGGCGCATATTAAGATGCAGGCATGGCTTTAGCCCCAAGGCATTAGAGGCATGTACATACCCTTGCTCTGCCGAGGCATGGGACGCGAACATGAAGTTCTTAATAAGTGGGTTAAACCTGGCTGCCGCCAATGCCGCCACAATGGAAATAAACCCGTCTATTACAACCGGGACACCCATAACCGCCCCGCCTATGAAAACCCCAGCCATTGCTGCGATATCAAAGCCCCCCACTTTTGCAAGTACATCCAAAGGGTCTTCAGGGTTTGGTTTGTTTAACTCAAGGGCTTTTGTTATTACGTGGATTTTATGGCGATATGTCTCGTCGCTTAACCCGGCCCCTTTGCCGGCGGCCTCTTCGGGCTTTATTCCCGTTAGGGCGCATAGTACTGCTGCCGTGGTTGTGGTGTTGCCTATACCCATTTCCCCGGCGCCAAGCAGTTTATAGCCCTTTTCTACGGCTTCTATGGCTGTTTTTACGCCGGTCAGCACGGCTTTTAACGCCTCGTCTTGGGACATAGCGGCACCTGTTGCTATATTATGTGTTCCATTGCGGATTTTGCGGTTTATTACCATGGGATGGCTTATTTCGCCGTTTATTCCCATGTCTACCACAATCAAATCCGTGTTAAACTGTTTTGCCAGTACGTTAACCCCTGTTATGCCTGTGGTAAAATTTAGGGTGTGGGCATATGTAACACCTTGGGGGGCCAGGGCTACACCTTCTTCTACAACCCCATTATCCGATGCCATAATAATCACACAGCGCTTAGTGGTGTCATAATGCATTTGCCCGCTAATGCCCGCCAGTTTTGCTGCAATTGCTTCCAATTCACCTAAACTCCCCGGAGGTTTTGCCAGGTTGTCCAGCCTGGCCTGTGCCAGTTCAATTGCCGTGTTGTCTGGCCCTTTAATCTGCTGCAAGTAACCCTTTAACTCTGTCATAAAAATCTCCATTCCGCCGCTTCGCTTGCGGCACAAATAGGCATGAAAGTGGTAACTTTCACACTGCCCTCCCGTTTGGATAAAATTTGCAAATAAAAAACCCAACGCCATAACAGGCATTGGGGGCAAGCGTCGTAATTAGGCCGAATAGGCGCAAAAGCACCCTAACCATACCACAACAACCATACCGCCCTATACTCTGTAGGACACTACGGCAACGGCTTAAACATTAAACAAGCCGCTAAAATGAGGCAGGTCTTCCGACTAAGACTTTATAATGCAAGGTTTCGCCTTCTCAAGCACAAAGCTTAATGGCTGCTTGGGTATACCAAACATGAAACCTTACTGGTCAACACGGCAGCAGGACTGTTCAGGATTCTAACCTGATTCCCTATTATCCTGCACGTATGCACGCGCAGGCACCATCATTCCGTTAATATTCAGTTTTTCACGTAGTTTTGCTAAGCTGTGACATTTTAAACTCAGCAGGGCCAGTTATACCGTACCTGTAATCATTTGTCAATCGCTGGTTCTTTACAGGATTTCCGTCTTAATTCCTTTGCTGGCTGTCACCGGCGCTGCCTATAATTTTTACACCGCTTGCGGATTCCACGGTTTTCGTGGCTAACTCCCTAAGCTCCGCATAGGCTTTGTCGAGTTTGTTTTGTAAGGCGGTATTGGCTTTATTTAAGACATCAAGTTCCTTTTCCAGGTAAGCAACCCTGTCTTCATTACGGGCAAGGTTGTTTTGATAGTCTTTGCTGGTTAATGCTGTTTTGTATTCATGTTCACGGGTTAGTTCTGTTATAGCTGCCTTAACCGCTGCAGCTTTTTCCGATTCTATTAAGGCGGGTATGCCGTCTACCTTTTCTTCCATAGATTTAATATATTCGGCTTTGGCTTCCGCCAAGGCCAATATATCCGTTGCGGCGTTTTCTACCTTTTGCAAGGCCGTCTCTCTGGCGGCTTTTTCGTCTTCCCATGTGTTGTTTTCTTTATCGCGCACACGCTTTAGGTTGTACTGGTGCTCCTCGGCTTCCCGGGTGCGGTCCAGTTTTAGCTTTTTGGCCTGGGCATCGTATTCCTCTTGTAGTTCGGCTTTTTTCTGGGTGTACTCTGCACGCAGGTTTTCCAGGAAGGACTTTGCTTCTTCGACTTTAACATTGTTTTCGGTATCAATTTGGGACTGCCGCTCCCGGCCGGCCTCTATTATTAGCGCAAGCTGTTGAAGTTCCGGCGATACACCGTACAACTCTTGCAATCTTACTTCTTCTGCGGCAATGGCTATCTGCAAATCTTTAAACTTATTACAAAGTTCAGCCGAAAAAATATTTTGCTCCACAGAACTTTTTGCGGATTCTATTGCCCTTTTTTCGGCCCGTTCTTTTTCGGCTTTTACGGGGTTTAACCTGCTTTTTTCTGCGGCTTCGGCCCGGGCTAGTGCTGCGTTAAGGGCCTCAAGCATCTCGGCTTTGGTGTTTTTCATGGTGATTTCTTCCATTATGTGCCCTCCGTATTCCTGTGAAATAATTCGGACAGATACTTCAGCCGTGCCGCGTATTCATCACGCAGCATATCGCCGGTGTACCTAAATTGCCAGCAGCCATCTGTAGTTCCTGGCCTGTTCATGCGGTCCTTAGTGCCAAGTTTCATCACATCTTGAACAGGCACTATGGCGTATACGCTTATTGTTGAAAACGCAAGGCGTATCATGTCCCAGGCCACATCATCCCCCGATATATTCAGGTACCGGCGTAAGTAGTCTTTTTCCACGTCTTTTGCGCCGGCATACCAGCCAATTGTTGTATCGTTATCATGGGTGCCGGTATAAACTACTGTGCGGCTGTCTTCATACATATGGGGCAGGTAAACGCTTTCTTCTGCTGGGTCGAAGGCGAAGTGGAGTACCTTCATTCCGGGGAGTTTAAGGCCTGTACGCAGTTGGTCTACCGCAGGGGTAATAATCCCAAGGTCTTCGGCGATAACCGGCAACTGGCCCAGTTTCTTTTCTAATGCGGCAAAAAGCGCCTTGCCCGGACCTTTCTTCCATTTGCCCTTAATGGCGGTTTCCGCACCGTAGGGCACGGCCCAATATGATTCGAACCCGCGGAAATGGTCTATACGAATTTCATCTACAAGTTCAAGATTCGCCTCTACCCGCCTGCACCACCATTCGAACCCGGTCTTCTTATGGGCATCCCATTTATACAAAGGGTTGCCCCAAAGCTGGCCTGTTTCGCTAAAATAATCCGGCGGTACACCGGCTACGCCGGTAGGATTTCCGTGCTTGTCCAGTGCAAATAACTCGGCCTTGGCCCATATATCCGCAGAGTCCATAGACACAAAAATAGGGATATCGCCTATGATTTTTATACCGGCTTTATTGGCGTAAGCACGCAACTTACCCCACTGGCGGAAAAATTCGTACTGTAGGAACTTGGTAAATTCTATTTCATCTGAAAGCTGGGTTTTTATCTCGGCCAGGGCTTTTGGCTCACCCATGGCTAACTCCTTTGGCCAATCTGTCCACGGTGCCCCGCCATGATGGTCTTTTAATGCCATAAATAGGGCATAGTCATCCAGCCAATCCTTGTTGCGCTTGCAAAACTTGGTTAACCGGCTTTTATCCGGCGCGGCGGCATTGGCCTTAAACGAACTGTATGCCTTTCTTAGCAGGCCCGTTTTATATTCGATAACGGGGCCATAATCTACCCTTCGTGGGTCAAAGTCCGCCCCTGCTACATCGGAAGGGGAAAGCCAGCCCTGCTTAAGCAGGATATCCGGGCTGATTAAGTAGTGGTTACCTGCAAAACTAGAAAAACTCTGATAAGGCGAATCCCCGTAGCCCGTAGGCCCCAGAGGAAGCACCTGCCAGAGTTTTTGATTTGCTGATTTTAAAAAGTCAATAAATTCATAAGCCCCGGCACCTAAATCGCCTATACCGTAAGGGCTTGGGAAAGATGTAGGATGGACTAAAACGCCGCTTTTACGCTTGTTAAACATATGCATCCTCCTTTGTGTCGGTTGCAGTATAGTTTTTTATTTGAGATGGGTTAAAGACAAGCCGCTTATGGCTGTATAATTTGAAGGACTATATCCATGGTCTTGGAACTAAGTTCGGATATAATTAAGGATTGAACCCTCGCAAGTTCATGATGAACCGTGCAAATCTTATTTGGGTCATTTTTAAACGGGCATTTTGAATCTCCCCGCAAGCACTCGTTTATATAACGGTTGGTATCAACTGAAGCAATAATGTCCAGCAATGTAAAGTCCCCAAGGGGCTTAATAAGGGTGTATCCGCCAATGCGCCCCCGGGTGCTGTGCACCAAGCCGGCCTTTACCAGTTTTTTGATGATTTTGTATGCATATTTTTGTGGCATTTTTTCCTCTGTGGCTATTGCTTCTATTGTTTTTTTAGAGCCGCAAGACAATGCCCGTATAATCCTGACACTATAATCGCATTCTTTAGTTAAAAACATTCATAAATCCCCCCAATAAATGTAAGAATAATTTATGCGTTGAATAGTGTCAAGTATTATACGACATTTTGCCCTATATGTGTAAACAATTTAAGAAAATCAAGGTTTGTGCATAATTCGCAAGTTTTCATTGAAGATTTGCAAGCAATCGTGGTATCCTTCGTGAGTTGTATTTTGAGATTGCTTTCGCGGCTGCTTTATAGCGATTTCGTTTGAAATTGGACTTCAGGCTGCACCGAAAAATGCATTGAAGCGTTGCATTTTCCGGTTTGCTTCAGCCCATTTCAAATCGAAACGCCTATATAGCAATTTCAGTGCACAATTGAAACAAACTGTTTATGGTTTCGTGTTTTGAAGGAGGTCGTTACTATGAACGAAAAAGGCGGCACCCGCAGAGGGTCCCCCCGGGAGGGCGAGGAAGTCTCGCAGATAAAAGAGCCCGTTCCCGGTTATATGAAACTAGCCTTTCAAGCAAACGGCATAGAGGTAAAGAATCTAATCTACGCCATCCATACAGACTTAACCCTTGAAGGCGATTTTTCTGATGTATACGCAGCCGTGGACAGTACAAACTTGTATATACTGTACGGGCTCGAAGAAGTGGTAAAAACCGAAGGGGCCCGCCGCATTGTGGCCCAATACACAACCCACAAAGTTGAAACCTACCCCCTAATAGATATTGGTGAACTTAAAACAGAAAAACTTCTGACTACCTGCCGCCTGATATCTGTTAAAGGGGATGGCACAAAAAAAACTAACAATCCCGACAATAAAGACAACAAAACTGACGACAAAAACGCCCGGAAAAAACTACTAATGATATTTTCCATAGGGCTAATGAGTTATGTAGACAGGCTGATAAAGGTAATAAAAAACATCTCCGAAGGCGTAGACCCACTGCGCGAGGTAATCGTAGATGATACCCTTTTCTGCCCAAAATGCAGCACCCGCTACCCGGAACCTGAGCGTAAACTATGCCCGAAGTGCACGGATAAAATGTCTATTTTTTACCGGCTGTTGGGCTTTTTTAGGTTCTACATGGGCAAGGTTAGCGCGGTGTTTGTTGTGGTACTTGCAATAACCGGCCTTTCGATTCTTGCGCCATATGTTGGCACACGTATGTTTATAGACGAAGTGCTAACCCCCGGCGGACAGTGGTACAGGATGGTTGGCACAGTTGTGCTGTTTATTGTTGGTATCCGCCTTGTAAACACCGGCTTCGAGATGCTTCAGGGCGCAGTTATTGGCAGAACTATGCCATGGATTATATACGACTTGCAAATGCGTATCTTTGAAGCAATGCAGCGCTTAAGCGTGGGCTTTTATACATCTAAACGTACAGGCGCGCTTATGAACCGTGTTAGCCGGGATGCCAGGAATATTTACTGGTTCTTTGTAGACGGTTTGCCTTTTATTGTTATTAATGTTGCCACATTCCTTGGGATTTTTATTGTGATGTTTGTTATGGAATGGCGGCTTGCACTTATTTGCGTAACTATAATCCCGGCGCTTGCAATTATGTACCGGCTGATTATGCATCTATTTAAACGCTATCACCATAAGTTTTGGGTTATTAATTCCCAGATGAATAACATGGTATCCGACGCCGTAAACGGCCAACGTGTAATAAAAGCCTTTGCCCGTGAAGGTGAAGAGACAAAACGCTTTGCAAACCTTGGCGGCAAACAGGTAGAGGTAGATGTGGCCCGGTTTAACCTTGGCTTTACGGCATTCCCGGTAATTGGGATGTTTATGTTCCTTGGCCAGGTAGTGGTTACGGTTGTTGGCGGTATGATGGTTATAAACGGCGAAATATCCATGGGTGTGCTGCTGGTTTTCCTTAACTACTTGGGTATGCTGTACGGGCCGCTAAACTTCCTTGCAACCGTTAGTAACTGGGGTGCCCGCTGTATGGACGCGGCCCAGCGTGTATTTGAGGTAATAGACGCGGACGCGGAAATTGTAGAGCCGGAAAACCCGGTTTTACTGCCCGTGTTTAAAGGCGAGATTGCCGTACGGGATGTATGGTTCCAATACGACCCGGCTACACCGGTGCTAAAGGGCATGACCCTTAACGTGCCCGCCGGGCAAACCTTGGGCATAGTGGGTAAAACCGGTGCGGGTAAATCCACATTGGCCAACCTTATCGCCCGCCTGTACGATGTTAACGAGGGCAGTATTCATGTAGACGGTGTAAATGTTAAAGAACTTTCCCTGTCTCAGCTTAGAACAAATATTGGCATAGTTTCACAGGATATTTACCTGTTTATTGGAAGTATTATCGATAATATCCGTTACGCCAAGCCGGAGGCTACCCTGGAGGAAGTAATTTGGGCGGCGAAAATGGCATCGGCACATGATTTTATAGTGGCATTGCCCGACGGCTACGAGTCAAGAGTAGGCGCAGGAGGGCAGGAATTGTCTGGAGGAGAAAAGCAAAGGCTAAGCATTGCCCGGACAATTATCCAAAACCCAAAAATACTCATTCTGGACGAAGCTACCGCCGCAATGGACACGGAAACGGAAGGCAAAATTCAGGCAGCGCTTAACAAGCTTCAAACCGGGCGTACAACTATTGCCATTGCCCACCGCCTCTCTACCTTGAAAGACGCGGATATGCTGGCCGTTATCAACGAAGGCAAAGTTGTTGAAACCGGTACCCATGAGGAGTTAATGCGTAAAAAAGCTGAGTATCACAAGCTTTATTCCATTCAAATGGAAGGCTTGAAAGTTATTAGTATGGATTAGTGCAGTTTCGATAAATTTCCGGAATAATTTCCGCTGATTCTGCGAACGCTTCAACAGGCACCGGGAAGAAGCCCGGGCGCCCGCAGGGCGACTTTTGCGAAGCAAAAGTGCTGAGCATAATCAGCGAAAATTATTCCTCAGAATTCTCGAAACTGCTATGACGGAGGTCTATATATGGAGACAATTAAAGACCAAATGGATTTAGGCATAATGGACTTGAAAGAGGCCGCTTTCTATGTAGGCGACGGCGGCTTCACCGGCCTTAGATACAAGGGCGAGGATCACAAGCATATAGTACTTCGCCGCATTATGCCTATAGACCAGCCACTGCACTATATATCCGTGGCTGACCAGGAAAATAAGGAAATATGCATCCTAAAGGCCGTAGGCGACTTGCCGAAGGACCAACGTGAGATAGTAGAGCGAGAGTTGGACAGCCGCTACTATTCCCCAGAGGTTTTAGACATAGTTTCCGTAAAAGATAAGCTGGGTTATGTGTATATGGAAATGCGCCTAAGGAATAAACAGGGCAAGGAATATGATAAAAGCTGCGCTGTAAAGGACGTAAGCCGTAATATCCGTATGCTGTCGAATAACAGCGTAATTATCTTCGACGTAGACGGCAACCGGTATGTTGTGTCCGATTTAGGGGCGCTAAATAAGCAAAGCCTGCGGCGGTTGGATGCGTATTTATTCTAAAACCGCGGGTTCCTCCCAAGGTTTAACGGGTTTTATTTTCTTGAGGTGCTAATCATATGAAAGAATACATTTTTGAGTACGACCTGAGCATGGACATGGGTGCCGGCTCGGGCAAGCTTATTTTTAGGGAAAACGGGCAGATAATCGCCCAAGAGGGCGGGGAGGAGAAACATGTCCTTTCTGCCTCCAATATGGACGAGGCAGTTGTGCGCGCAGGCGTTGGCTGCGGCCTTTTATTTGTAAAAATGAAAAACTCGGATGAAAAATCCCACCACATGATACTATGCCGCTTTACCATGAGCGGGCTGGTTCCTGCCGGTGAGTTTTGCAAAATCGTTAACCATTATATTAAAACCGGCCAGGTTGCCATCCCGGAAACGGTGGAAAAGCGCAGCTGCGAGAAATGCGGCCGCCCAATGGTTAAGGATTTAAGTGTGTGCGTGTTCTGCTATAACCATTTTAGCGTGTTAAAACGGGCCGGAAGCTTCCTGAAACCATATGCAAGGACCCTTGGTTTCACCCAGATACTGGCTATGATGACATTGCTTGCGTTCCTTTCGGCACCGCTTTTTACCCGTGTGCTTATAGATAGGCATTTGTATACACGCACGGGTACCCTTGCGCAGGTTGCGGTTCTTGCCGGGCTTATGCTGGTGGTACGCTTTGGGGGCGAACTTCTTTTTATTTACTCTGCCCGCATATTTAACAGGGCCGCAATAGCCGTTGCCAATGACTTGCGGGTTGCCACTTATAATAAACTGCAAAGCCATTCCATGACCCTGTTTGCAAAGCGCACGCCGGGGGACTTGATTCGCCGTATTATGGACGATACCGGCACGGTGGGGGATTTTATAACGGACTTAGGCCGCTGGATGCTGGAACTGATTGTTATGGTTGTAGTTGCGCTGACTATTTTGTTTTTCACCAACTGGCGGCTTACTTTGCTGATTTTGATACCGGTACCTTTTGTAATTATCGGCATGTATCAGTTTAGGCTGCTTATGCGCGCCCGTTTCGAGCGGCAGTGGCGTAAGGGCGCCAAGGTTAATTCCATTTTGCACGATATTATCAAGGGTATACGCACGGTTAAGGCCTTTGGCAACGAGGAAAAAGAGATTAAAAAGTTTGCGGATGTTAACCACGAACTTGCCACCATCAGTTCCCAAAACGAGGTGCTATGGGCCATGATGTTCCCGCCAATGGGCTTTATTACCGGTATCGGTGAGTTTCTGGTATTGCTTTTTGGCGGCTGGATGCTTTTAAACAATAATCTTTCTATGGGTACTTTGGTGCAGTTTACAATGTATATCGGCTTTATTTTCTGGCCGCTGCGCATATTGGTTAACCTTCCTAGATGGGTGGCCAATACTACTACCAGCATGGTTAAGGTTTTTGAAATACTTGACGACGAATCCGAAATTAAAGAGGCCTCTAACCCGCAAAACGTGCCAATAGCCGGGGAGGTTTCCTATGATAGCGTAACATTCGGCTATAAGTCATACGAGCCAGTGCTTAAAGGGATTGACCTTAAAATCAAACCGGGTGAGATGATTGGGCTTGTAGGAAAATCCGGCGTAGGTAAGTCTACACTTATTAACCTTGCAATGCGGTTATATGACCCAAATACCGGGCGTATTGCCATAAACGAAACGGATATCCGGGATATGTCCCCTACTCATTTACATGAAAATACGGGGGTTGTATTCCAGGATTCCTTCCTGTTTGCTGGTACGTATTTTGAGAATATCGCGTACGGCAAGCCCGGCGCCACGTACGAAGAGGTTATTGCCGCGTCTAAGGCCGCAAACGCACATGATTTTATCACCCAAACCGCCGACGGCTACGACACCCTTATAGGAGAAGGGGGCGCCACCCTTTCCGGCGGCGAGCGCCAAAGGCTTAGTATTGCCCGGGCAATAATCAAAAAACCGGATCTGTTAATACTGGACGAAGCCACAAGTTCCCTGGACGTTGAAACAGAAGCCCTGATACAAGAAAGTCTTAACCGCATAACCAAGGGCCGTACTACTATTGCCATAGCCCACAGGCTGTCAACCTTACGCAATGCCGACAGGCTGGTAGTACTAAACGAAGGTGGGGTAGCAGAAGTAGGCACCCACAGCGAGTTGCTGCGGAAGAAGGGCTTCTACTACAACCTGGTAATGGCCCAAAGGCAAAACAGCCGTAAAGAAGAAAGCGCGTAAGGAGGGAAAATGAAAAATCAGCTTGTAATGTTTCTAGTAGGTTTGGCAATGTTGGCAGCGGGGCTGTTTTGGCTTACATCCATAGTGCATGTTACAGTTGGCTGGGGCGCGGGCTTGCGTATTGGCGGGGCCACTATTCCCAGCGGGATGACATTAGTGCCGCTAATTGCGGGCATACTTTGGGTGTTTTTTGATCCTAAGTCTATAGGTGCCAAGATTTTGTTGGCTATTGGTGTGGTGGTACTTATCACCAGCATACTAATGACCATCCGCTTCCAGATGCCACGGACAAGTTTGTTTGAGTTTATAATGATATTTATAGGTATCGCTGGGGGTGCAGGGCTTGTATCACGTGTGCTGTTTGTAAAATGCACCAAGTCCTAAAATGCGAAACGAAATAAAATTGTATAAATGAGCATAAAAATACCCCAAAGCGTGCTGGTTGCTTTGGGGTATCGTTTGGCTTCATTTTATAGCAATTCACCTTTAAATCGGTCTCGCCTGTCGCCGAAAACACGTTGAAACGTTCGCGATTTTCGGCTCGGGCGAGACCGTTTAAAGGGGGAATTGCTATAGATAAAAAGGAAGTGCAGCATGAAAAACAACACCCTGCTAAAAGACGATTTTTCAGCCTTCCCAATAGGCGAATTCCCCTTTGACCCGGACCATTCCGCCATGGGGGAATACCAATACATAGCACCCAAAGGCCAGCAACACGGCTGGCGGGACCAGGTTTGCAATTATACCTGGAACGGCACCGGCCCCAGCTGGATTATTACCGAGGCGGAAGGCCGGCATTTCATGGAAAGTATGCGTATCGAAAAAGGGCGCCCCCATAATATGTATCCCACCCTCCAAAGGGGCAGCGTATTTTGGCGTAATTATGAGTTTGCTTGCGCAATCCGCCGTCTTTCCACAAGGGGGGTAGCGGGGCTGGCCTTTTGTATGCAAAACAGCCTTAACACTCTTGTTTTTCAAATGCAAAACGGTGCCGTGGCCTTAGTGCATAGGCATAAGGAGAAGGTTACGCCCTTGGTAGCCGCCCCTTTTTCCCATGATTGCGACAGCTATTATACATTGCGTGTAGATTGCAATAACGATACCGTACGCTGCTATGTAAATGATATAGAGGTACTTTGCCACACCTCGCCCCTTGTGGCTAAAGGCGGCAAAATTGGCATTACGGCAGATTGCCCCACCCAGTTTACCAACGTATGCGTAATGGCAGACGACCTGGCTCTAACGGAAATAGAACGGCGCGAAAATGAACATAGGCAACAAGCAAAGCAATTACAAAATCCGCCCATGAAGCTATGGAAAAAAATACACCTGCAAAACTTCGGAACCAGCCGCCAAATTAGATTTGGACACCTGTGCGGCGGCGGCGAATGGCATATAGTGCTTGCACAGGCCCAAAAGCGCATAAGCCGCGACGCCTACCCGCATATTAGCTGCCTAACCGCTATAGACCTAGACGGCAACATCCTTTGGCAGCGGGGTGAACCGTCGGAAAATGCAGCACATCTTGGCAAAATCTCGGCAGATTTGCCCTTCCAGGTTTACGATATAGACGGCGACGGTGCCGACGAAGTTATTTGCGCAATTAATTTCGAACTGCTGATACTGGATGGTGCAACAGGCCAGGTTAAACACCGGGCCCCCACGCCCCTTACAGAGGATGACGCCCAGGTAATAGGCACGCCCCCCGGGGGCTACGCCTTCGATAGGCTGAATGTGGACGCAATTATCATTGCAAATTTGTCCGGAAGCCCCCACCCGTGTGAAATTTTGATTAAGGACCGCTATTCAAGGCTGTACGCACTGGATGCCAAGCTTAACCTATTGTGGAAATACCATAGCAATACCAACACCGGTCATTTTCCCCTGGCAGTAGATATTAATAACGACGGCCGGGATGAAATACTTTGCGGTTATCATTTGCTAAGCCCAGAGGGCCATAAAATATGGGAATATCCCATCACAGCCGACCATGTAGACGAAATAGTTTACGGCAAGTTTATGGCTGGCAGTGACAGCGGATTTTTTGCGTGTGTGGCAGGGACGGAAGGGTTTTTCATAGGCGATACCCAAGGCAATATTATAATGCGTGACAGAATTGGCCATGCCCAGCGGATAAGCATCGCCAACTATGACCCAAGCCGGGAAGGTTTCGAAATTGCCGTATCCAACTTCTGGGGGCACCAGGGCATTATCTACCTGTACGACAGCCAGGGAAACCCCATACTGGAAATGGAAAACGAACTAAACGGCAACCTGCTAACCCCTGTAAACTGGAAAGGCGACGGGCAAGATTATTTTCTTACAAATGCCGACCCCGGGAGGGGAGGGCTTTATGATATTCATGGCAGGCAGGCGGTAGCCTTCCCGGACGACGGCCACCCAACCATGTGCGCTGAAGCAATTAACCTAACCGGCGACGTACGGGATGAACTGGTAGTTTGGGATTACAACAGCCTATGGATTTATGTACAAGATGACGCACAAGATAAAAACGACTACAACCCCAGCAAATGCCCGCACTATAACTCATCCAATTACAGAGGGGAATTTTCGGGGATTTAAGAACCTGTTACCGCCAACAACCGGCCTTTGCCGGAACAGCCCCTAATTGCGAACTTAAACTTCAAACAAGCGCCCCATTCTGCAAAGGTTCAATGCAGAATGGGGCGCTAAAAGGTAGTTTAAGTTCGCACTAGGATACGGCAACCTGATGGCTGCAAGCAACAAACCATTTATTTAATTCCCAATACAGCGCTGCCTGGCGGCGGGCAGTTTTATAGCGGATAGCATCATCGTCGTTGTGGGGGTTAACTAATCGCGCTTCTACTCTATGCTTAACCCCTATGCCCCCAGCAAAATACGAGCCCCGCGGCTCTTTGGTGATGGTTTTTTCTACTATATAGCGGCTGTCGTCCACCTGAAAATATAATAGTTCGTAATCGCCGTTTGGGAAGATGTCCAACGTTACGGGGATATATTTCTTGTTTCCATGTTCATAGCGTTCGTCAATAAAGCCTTTCTCGCAAAACCGGTTATCTATAAAATATAGGTATGTTTCATGTCTGGAGTGGCGCGGTTCATACTCGGGAAGTTCTGATAATTCGGCTCTTATTTTAAAGCGTATGCCCTCGCCGTTATCTTTTAAAAAGGCGAGTTTAATGGCCTCATATATAATCTTGATTTCATAACATGAATTATCCGGGGTCCAGTACATAAGCGGCCTTATTTTGCCATTTGCGAGCCACTCAACCCGTGCAGTTACGGGGATAGGGGGTTCGCCTGTTTTCTGGATGTATATAATTGATTTATTTTCCAATACAATCACCCTTTATACAGCTTCTTATACCGATTCCAAATTTAAACCTATCTGACAGAGCGGCTGCGGGAAACGCGGAGCAAGCGCTTTCCCGCGCTTAGCCGCGATAGGCAGATAGGATTTAAATTGGAATCGGTATTAATATACATAAAACGTTTGGGCGTCGCCTATATCATTGTTGGCGTTAATACTCTTCAATCGTTCCTTCATATGGATTGCGCGCTGTATGCTAAACTTCCCGAACCGGCCGCGAATCATGTCCACGCAGCGCTCTGCCTGGTCTAATTTATGGCGCTGGTTCTCGTCTTCGAAAAGGCTGAGTTGGTAAACGCTGCCGGAGGGTACAAGGTCTGAGCCCCGTATCCCCAAGCTTCGAATGGGCTTATACCAGCGGTAGTGCTTTCGAAATAGTTCCATAGCAGCCGGAACCAACTCTGCGGTGAGGCTGGTTGGGCGCTTAAGCCTTGTTTGCCGCGATATAGAGAATAACTCGTTATCCCGCAGGGAGATTGACAGGGTTGTGGCTTCGTATCCGTTTTCGCGCATACGCTGGGACACGCTTTCGCCCAACATGTAAAATGCCGCCCTTACGTCGTCTTCGTTTACTAAATCCCGTGGCATTGTGTTAGAGTTTCCTATGCTTTTAATATCTTCTGCGCTTTCGGCATGGGCTACTGTGGTTTTATCCTGGCCGTTTGCCATTACCCACAAATGTTCGCCGGTTTTATTTTTTAGTATTTCGCATATGCGTTTCGGCTCTGAATTTGCTAAGTCGCCTATGGTGTTTATTCCCCAGCTTTTTAGCCTTTTTCCTGTTTTTGGGCCTACATATAGCAAGTCTGAAACGGGTAGGGGGTATACTACTCTTTCCCGGTCCGAGTTCCATGCTTCATAGACGCCGTTATTGGGTGCAAGGTCGCTTCCCAGTTTTGCGTAGGGCAGATTATCCCCAACGCCTATGGATACGGTAATGCAAAGCTGCTGCCATATTGCCTGCCTGATATTCTCTACGGTTTTCATGACCTCTGTCCGGTCGCCGTATAGCTGTGCCCACATTTCGTCGGAACCGAAGGGCTTTATAGTGTCTGTGTGCTGCAGGACGATTTCGCGCATTTTATGGCTAAAATATAGATATAAAGGGTAATTGGCCGGGAGTATGATTAGGTTAGGGTTTATTTTAAGGGCGTCTTTGATAGATGAGCCAGTTTTGACGCCCATTTTTCTTGCAGAAGGGGACTTGGTTAGTACAATGCCTTTGCGCGATTCCTGGTCCCCCCCTACAACGAAGGCTTTATCTCGTACATTGGGGCGAAAAAGCGCTTCTATTTGACCATAGAAATAATTTGCGTCTATATGGGCTACAGCCTTCATTATAAGCACCTCCTATGGCTCATTGTGGGGGGTTCCGTCACTAGCCGAATATGAAAATCGCTTTTATCGGTATCATCAAAACCGGAAAAAAGGTTTACCATTAGTATCAAAACCCAATAAGCCTTTGTCGGTATCATCAAAACCGGGTGGGTATCGTTCGTTGCTGAGCGAATATAAATACGACTATGTGTTAGTATAAGTGCTTTGGTGGGTTTGTCAAGAACGCATGTTCGCAAAATTTTACCAAAAAAACCGCCTCCAGAGTTTCCTGATGGCGGTTTTTGTTTTGATATCAAGAAAGATACTAAGGCACGCGCAGAGGAACTTTTTTCGGATTTTGGTATAACCGTGTCCGATGCTATTATTATGTTTCTGCGCAAGTCGCTTATGGTTGGTGGAGTGCCGTTTGATGTAGTGTACCCACGGCACAATTCCGAAACCGAAGCTGCTATAACGGAAACCAGAGAGATAATGGCGGGGCGGTTGCCTGCAAAGACTTTTGCGAACCTTAGCGAGTTCTATGCCGACTTGGAGGCAGACTGCGACTCACCGCAACACGAACGGGCTCCCACGCTGAGTTGTTTTAACTTCTCAAACCCCTTAACAACACATTAATTGCCTATTATCTAATCATTTTTCAAATCCTTTTTTCCACACTTTTTACACTTTCTAAAAAGGCCAAGCGCTCCGCCACAATCAAGACATAGATTGTTGACTTTCCTATAATATGGCGTGTTTTCAACTCCATTTAAACTGCTCAATCTTCCTGAATGTGTTCTAATGTCTATCAGTTGATTGCAGCCTTCAAAAACAAAAACATCGAAATCACCGTTACGATTAATACCATCAGGCAGTATTATACTATCAGGCAGTATGATGCTTTTAAGTCCTGTACAACCAACAAAGGCTAGACGCTCAATGGTTTTTACACTGTTAGGTATGGTTATATGCGTAAGGCTTGTGCAAGAACTAAATGCGCAGCCCTGAATAGTTTTTACACTGTTAGGAATTATTATATTTTTAAGTCCCGTACAACCTACAAAAACATTTGGTTCAATGTTTTGTATATTGTTTGGCATTGTTATGCTCGTAAGACTTGAGCAGTACGTAAAAGCACCATGGCCAATGCTTGTTATGCTGTTTGGTAAACTCACGCTTTTTAATTTGGTGCATCTTGAAAATGCTTCCTTGCCAATACTGGTAACACTCTCGGGGATAGCCACGCTTGTTACTCCAGAGTCTGCAAACGCTTTGTCCCCAATCCCTGTAACAGTATTTGGTATTACAACTTCAGCTGACGCACCGTTATATTTCTCAAGGATACCGGCGTGAATAATAAAATCTGTAGAAACCCCTCCATAAATATTTACCGTTTGTGCCGTTATAGTATTATTCGTATTGTAATTATTGATTGCCTTTTCTGTTATAAACGCAGTTCTGCAAAAATAGCAGATAGCGGCATCCTGGGTTGAATCAATATTTAAATTCCCGCCACAGTTTGTACATTTCGCAGCTACCAATGGCATTTCCGTTTACCCCCTATTAAAATACTATTGCAATTATGAGTATGCCGGCTAGGTGTTAAAGCCTCTTCTTTATAAGCGAGCCTGGCATTTCATTATCAAGCCAAACCTCAATGTCGCTTGCCATACTAAGTATAGATTCATCCAGTGGCAAACGAATCCCCTGGCAGTCAACCTGGCAGCGCTCGCGCCCAAACTTTCTGTAACAGCCATAACCTTGTGCAATTTTTTCCTGTAAATATGGGGAAAAACCCTTGATTAAGTCTGCATATTTATCAGCCTGTTTAGACCGCACAAACAGGCTATAGCCACTTCTCATTGAATTGGAAAATGCCCATATCCGTTTTTGATACTTATCTCGTGATGGCAGGCTTTTATTGCGTTCGTTAAGATTTGCATACGAAAAGCTGGTATCATCTAAAATGCTGAGTGTACAGGTCAGCCCCATATCCGTATAGCGCTGATGTAGTTTTAGCGCAAACGCCTGTACCTGTTTGGGCAAGGAGTTCAAAAAATCTTTCAACTCATCAACAATATCCGATTCTTCCGCTTTTAACAGCCTGTAGTTACAACGCAAAAGATTATGGTCGTTCCAATAAGCCCTTCCGTTTCGCCTTTCTATGTCGGCAACAGATAAGGCTTTAAGCCCTGTTAGCAGAATTGGATCGTTTGGGAATGACACCGTAAGCGGTAGTATTTCCATAATGCCGGGCTTCTTTGCTTCTAAACCGGCGCTGGCAAAATCAAACCCGCAAAGTTTTAAAAATTTCAGGCACTCCACCAAGTTGGAAGTGGGAATCTTTGCGCTTTTTTTCCTGCCGTTCTCGTCAACCGTTGGGGTTGCCAATGGCATTATTGCTACCTTTAACGAGTTTCTGTTATCAGTAAATTCGCCGTGATAGCCTATTTCTACTAATATGTTTGTGAGGTAGTGTAAAAATGGATAGTCTGCCATGCCCCCAGGCTTATTGGGCGGCTTAGCATACATGTGACCTTCTAATACCAAGCGGTCAAAAAGTTCGTATAAGAAGCCCCTGAAGGCAATAACGCCGGTTCGTACCTCGTCTCCGCTTGCGATGCTTTCAAACATTGGTTTAAGAGCATACGCCTTGGGAATATTCTTTGGTATCAGGGTGCGTTTGTATTTTGCCACTTCGTCTATTGGCTTTAGAATGATTGGGTGTGTACTCATTTTACGCTCCTTTAAAAAGTATTCGTTTGCAATTTCCAACGAAACGGCTATGCCCCCTCGTCATGTGCCATTGTATCGTTTTGCCAATTTAGGTTCAACCTGTACTTCGTCTTTAACTTCTTCCAAGAGTAATGGGGATTTTGCCCTGACAGACAGTGGACATTCATGCTTTTTGGGTCTAAAATTATAACCAAAATAAAAATCCGAACCCGTCCCCAATCAATTAAACGACTGGTTCCTGGTTCGGATTATACGTTATTACTGCGGTTGACAGGACTTGAACCTGCAAGGGGCGAACCCCACTAGGACCTGAACCTAGCGCGTCTGCCAATTCCGCCACAACCGCAACAGGTGAAATTGTAATGCAGTCATATGCGGGTGTCAAGTAGTTATTTTTCTCGGGAGGTAACAAATTTGATTAATAGAATCAGCAAAAAACTGGAATGGGACAATACCCCGTGGTATCCCAAGACGTTATTAGCCGTTAAAACTGTACTGTATATAAGCCTTGCGCTTTTCCCAATATATTGCATGATGATTATGGAGTATATGAACTTTGACGGATATCTTCACATGGCGCTTACATGGCGGGAGGAATTTCCGCTGCCGGCGTTGTTTGGTGCCATTGTGGTATCCGGGTTATTTGCTGTGCTGCTTTTGGCCTGTCGCAAGGCCTTTATTGCCGCCGGGATTTTGGGCTTGGTTTCCGCGTCCTTTGGGTATATCAATTTTACTAAGCTGGCCACCAACGGCGATAATTTCTTTCCCCGTGATATTGCAATGGCCAGAAACGCCGGGGACTTAATGTCCTTTGTTAGCGGCGATGTGCCGGCGTATTTCTGGGTTGGGGTAGCTGCTATTGTGGTTTGGGTAGCGGTGCTTGGCCTGTTTGATATTGAAATCCCCGTGAGTTGGAAAATACGTGTGCCTACAGCGGCGTTGGTTGTGGCTATAGCAATTGTTACGCTATCCTCCCACAGCCGTGCGGAAAGTATACTGCGTAGGTTTAACATGGGTTTTTTTGACGCGGCATTGCAAAGTTCTAACTATTCCGCCAATGGGTTTGTGAGCGCGTTTACAATTAATTTGCTTAATATGAGTATAGAAAGGCCCGAAGGCTATTCCCGGGAAACTATTTTAAGTTTATTGGAAGGGTTCGAGTATACCCCTGCAACAGAGGAATACTTTGATGTAATACTCGTGCTTAGCGAAAGCTTTTTTGATGTACGTATTTTGCCGGGTGTTTATTTTTCTGAAAATCCGCTGCCTAATTTTGACGAAATTATTTCCAGGCCCAATGCCTTTAGCGGCCTTGTATACACCACGGCCTTAAACGGCGGTACAATTAGGCCGGAGTTTGATATCCTTTCCAGCCTAACAACGGATTTTTTGCCCAGCGGGTCCATACCATATGAATTTTTAAGGGGCCCCATTGCAACCAATGTATCCCATTACAGGGACGCGGGATACCGCACCATTGCGCTGCACCCCTTTACAGAGCGGTTTTATATGCGGCATATCGCTTACCCCATGCTTGGGTTTGACACATTTTTGGGATACGAGCGGCTTAATGAGCGGTTTGACTTAGAATATGCCTGGGGGGGTAACATTTCTGATATTTCATTTTTCGAAGCCATGAGATACTATTTGGATGCCGCACTCCTTGATGAGGAACCTATTTTCATGTTTGGGATTACAATGCAAAACCATCAGCCCTTCCCACCTGTGCGTGAGGAAGATGTTCGTATCCAGGTTACTTCTGATTTGCTTTCTGAAGCGGTGCTGGACACTGTAAAATCATTTACCCACGGCCTTAACGACGCGGATACCATGCTTGGGATGCTGGTAGATTATATAGATAACCGCGACAGGCCTACTGTCATGCTTTTCTTTGGGGACCATCTGCCCAACCTTGGGGGGCATCTTGCGGCCTTTACCCAAACAGGCTTAATAACCCCAGGGCAGGGGCATTTACCGGAATACCGCACAATTATGTACTCTACCCCGTTTATTATCTACTCTAACCGGGAATTGGCACCTATTTTGCCAAACATGGATAATCATATTTCCACATATTATCTTTTGCCTATTATGGCCTATCAAACAGGGTTTCATCGTACCCCTTATATGAATTTGCTGCTGGATTATTTTAGGCGGGTTCCCTTTCACAATGCGCGGCTTAATTTGCCTGAAACTGATGACAGCCGCAGCCTTGTAAATATCAAGAGATTGATAACTTATGACCGGCTGGTTGGGCGCAATTATTCCGTTATAGCGAATTAAATCGAAACGCCTATATTTCCGCACCAATTTATCGCATTTTCTAAGGCTTGCTGGAAGTATGGGTTAAGCCATACTTCTATATGGTGCCCGGGCGCTAATACACATACCCGCCCCCGGCCTTGGGTGCGTACGTACCCGCTTGGGCTTATTTTTGCGGGGGTGTTGTAGTACGGGTTCTCTATATGTTTTTTGGCGGAGCCTTGCTTGGGGGCGTATGACGCCATTAAAATATCTATGTCGTGTGCCAATATTTCCAGATGGTAATGTTCGTCGTCTTCCCAAAAGGCGCCTACGTTTTTGGTTATGGGGTGTGGCTTAACCGGCTCTACCATAACCGGGCAGTCGTTGGGGTGGAACTTGAAGCGGCATCCTATTAAGCGGTCCAGTATAGCGGTATCTTTGCCGGCAACCGTGCCGTTGTGTACTACCAATAAGCCCCCGCCCTTTTCTACATATTCCACGAATGCTTGCTGGATTTCAGTGGTTTTCCAGCTTGTACGGTCTTCCGGAGATACCTCGTCGCATTTGGCCATTAGCACCACCGGGTAATCCGCTAACATATTTGGGTTAAAATCTTTGCCGTTTTTAATGATATCAAAGTTGAAGCCTTTTTCTTTAAGGGGAGCAATACCGCCTAGGGTCACTTCGGCGGGGTGATAATGCTCGCCACAAAACAATAAAATGCGCATGTTAACTCCTCCATATTATCAGCCCATTATGGGCGATATCCGTCACTAATCCAGCATGAAAATTGCTTTTGTCTGTATCATCAAAACCGGATGGGCTAGTGCCCCAAAAAACCTTCAAATTACGTGCGCCTTGCGGTCTTTTTGCGCAATTGCGGCGTCAAACCCTCCTTGCTTGCCTTTTGGCAAGCTGCGTCGGACTTTCCTTGCACTTGTGCAAAAATCCTCGCAATACACACGCAATTTGAAGGTTTTTGGGGCACTAGGTATTTTCATACTATCAGCGAAAATTATTCCTCATCCTTCTTGAAACCGCTATAAAAGCTGTGCTAGTAATTTTCAAGCAACTCTACAAATAGTTTTAAGTCTTTTGTAGCGTCTAAGTAGGCGTATTCCCCGCCGGCATTGCCATACTTTCCTCTCTGGGTGGTTATCATGCCAAGCTTTTCGCAGGCTTCCAGCTTGCTGTCCATCCCTTTTACATTAAATGCAATATGGTGAAGCCCCTCGCCGTGCTGGTCCAGGAAGTCTTGCCATGTGCTTTGTTCGCCGTTTGGCTCAATTAACTCCAGCGAAAGGTTCGGCCCTACATTAAAGAAAGCCAGCTTTGCACCTGCCCTTGGGGCGGGGTTTCCCATATACGTGGTACCGGTAACGGCATAATCGCCGCCGGTTATGGTTGGAGGTGCTTCAACACCAAAAAACTCTGCGTACTTCTGTTTTGTAGCCTCGATATCTCTAACAATCAGCGCTACCTGGGTCACGATGTTGGTTCCTAATACAGACATAATATTCTCCTTCTACTTGTATTTGCCATGTAGGCTTTTAAATAATAACGGCATGTATGTAAGTTTGCAATGCTTGGCTGTAAAAAGATGTACATAAAAAAATAAAACCGTGGGGCTCCGCCCCACACCCCGCAAGCTTTTTGAAAAAAGCTTGACCCACCGCCCGAAGGAGGAAACTTTAATATTGGAATTATAAATCCTAATGTTAAAGTTTTTTGCCTCGCTTTTTTTCAAAAAAGCGAGTGGGGTGTGGGGCAAAGCCCCATGGTTTTTATCTTCTGACCTTTTTCTTTCTAACCTTTACCTAAAACAGCGAAAATGCCGCGATAACACTAACAACCGTAATCGAAACGGTAGAAACCATTTTAAACAGCGTGTTAATAGAAGGCCCGGAGGTATCCTTGAACGGGTCGCCTACGGTATCGCCTATAACTGCGGCCTTATGGCAATCAGAGCCTTTGCCGCCAAGTGCGCCGCCTTCGATATATTTCTTTGCGTTATCCCACGCGCCGCCGGCATTACACATAAATACTGCTACTACGAAACCAATAACCGTGGCACCGCCAATAAAGCCTACAACGCCTTCAACGCCGAAAACAAGGCCGGTAATTATCGGCAGTATAACCGAAAGCAATGTTGGCGCAACCATTTCTTTTAGGGCGCCTTTTGTACATAGGTCAACACAGGCGGCATAATCCGGGTCGGCTTTTTCTTCCATTATGCCTTTGATTTCCCTAAACTGGCGGCGTACTTCCACTACTATGGACTGGGCTGCCCGCTGTACGGCGCTCATGGTTAAGGCCGAGAACACAAACACCAGCATAGCACCCAGGAAAATGCCTATCAGTACGGAGGGGTTATCTAAGCTTAAGTCTAACACCCGGTAACGTGCGCCGGATTCTGGATGATAAAAGTATCCTAAATAGGTTTCAGAGAGGGCATATCCTCTGTGCCTTGCAACATGGTCTGTCGCGATTTTGATATATGAAACCAACAGCGCCAATGAAGTAAGCGCGGCGGAACCTATCGCGAAGCCTTTGCCTGTTGCGGCGGTGGTGTTGCCTAGTGCATCCAAGGCGTCGGTACGCTCGCGTACTTCGGCTGGCATATGGGCCATTTCGGCTATACCGCCGGCATTATCGGCCACTGGGCCGTATGCGTCTGTGGCCAAGGTGATGCCCAAAGTAGAAAGCATACCAACAGCGGCCAGGCCAATCCCGTAAAGCCCATGGGTGAAGGCGTCGCCTTCTACGGCAAACAGGTAAAAGCCGCCCATAGAACCGCCTGAAACAAGGAAGCTGGCAACAATACCCACAACCACAATAAGCACCGGCGGCACGGTGGATTTCATGCCGAGTGAAATACCGCCTATTATTATAGTAGCGGAGCCGGTTTCGGCAGCTTTGGCCAATTCCCGGGTGGGTTTATAGTGGGTGGATGTGTAATATTCTGTAAAATACGCAATAGTACACCCGGCAAGGACGCCCACGACAATGGAACCAAACAGCCCCCACCTGCCGTTAAAGCCGTCCATAACAAACACGGCAACGGGAGCTGATGCTACCATTGCAAGGGCTGCGGCGGTATAAGTGCCGGTACGAAGGGTGCGAAGAAGCTGCTCTTGGGTGGCTTTTTCGCCGGTGCGGATAAGGAAAGTGCCTAAAATCGAGGCAATCATGCCCACAACTGCAATGGCTATCGGCAGGAACATTGCCGCCCATACCATGTCGGTATTGGAAAACGCGGCAAAGCCAAGGGCGATACCCGCGTGCATGGACTTGATATAGCTCTCGTAAAGGTCTGCGCCCATACCGGCTACGTCGCCTACATTGTCGCCTACGTTATCGGCAATAACGGCGGGGTTTCTTGGGTCGTCTTCCGGTATACCGGCTTCTACTTTACCCACAAGGTCCGCGCCTACGTCTGCGGCTTTTGTAAAGATACCGCCGCCTACACGGGCAAATAACGCAAACACCGCAACACCCACGCCAAACATTACCATGTTTTCGGCAATTGCGCCGGGTTCCAGGTTAAATACGAAACGCAGAATTAAAAACCAGACAGAAACGTCTAGAATAGATAGGCCAACAACGGTAAAGCTAAGTACCGTGCCGGAGGCAAAGGCCACTTTAAGGCCTTGGTTAAGGCTTTCTGCGGAAGCGTTGGCTGTACGCACATTGGCCTTTGTGGCGATTTTCATGCCTATATAGGCAGAAAATTGAGAGAAGATACCGCCTGTAAGGAAGGCAAAGGGTATAAATGGTGAAGCGTGACCCAATGCTGCAAGTATCCCTAAGGCTACAACAATGACTACATAGAAGATTGCCACTACTTTAAACTGCCGCTTCAGATAGGCGCTTGCGCCCTTCCTGATAGCGGTGGCGATTTTAATCATCGCCGGTGTGCCCTCAGAGAACTTTAGTACCTTTCGGCTTTGCAAGAAAGCAAACCCAAGGGCGACTAAGGCCCCAACTGCGCCTATTGCGAAGGCTAGTTCGAAATTCATTTCCCCTACCAATCCCTTCAAAATGAAATTTAATTACTTATTGGCACTATTTCGCCAGTTTGTATATTCTAATCATTTGCGGATATTGTTGTCAATATGCGGATATTTGGTAGATTGCTGGTCTTATTTTGATTAAATTTGTTTTGTGCGTTTATCTGGCAGATTATGTCGCATGATGATACAATGTGTTGGCTTTAGCTAAAATCTCTAAGACGAAGGTGATGTACTGTGGCAACAGGCACAAGCACACGTAATGAATTAACACCTACGGTTAGCGTCCTGGCAACTTGGGAAAAGGCCCAAGCGCGCCCCGGCCAGCTACTAAGCCAGCATATGAACGAGGTTTCATCCGGTGCCGCACAGTTTGGAAAAAAATGTGGCATTGGCGAAATGTCGCGTATAGCTGGCTTTTTACATGACCTTGGAAAGATACAGGTATCATTTCAACGCAAATTAGATGACATTAACCACGATGCCCGAGTACAACATAGCATCTACGGCGCAAAGCGGGTTTTTGCCGATACTGCCTGCATACTGCCTATAGATGAAATTTTGGCGAATATTATAGCCTCACACCACGGCTCTTTGCATGATAACCTCGCACCCGACGGCGATACCCCGCTACTGAACAGGCTTATGGCGGTTACGGAATTATTTCCGCCTCCACTAAGCAGCCCCATAATAAACACAGACACCTTGCACAACGAGTTTATGACCGCCTGTGAGAAAATGCATAGCGAAGATAAAGCGTTTTCAATGTCTATGCTGACAAAGCTAGTCTACTCATGCCTGGTAGATGCCGACCGGCTAAACGCATACCACCATGATAATAACCTCAGCAGCAGTTACAATTATCAGCCACCGGATTGGGGCAGCTTGCTTGCCCACCTTGTGGGCTATCTTGCCGATAAAAACGCAAAACACAGCACGCCGGTAAAGCCGCCAGAGCATTTACCTATTTGCGATGCCCCGGATATGAAAAAGGAAATGGTATCCCTGCGCCAAGGTGTATCCGAAGATTGCGAAAACGCCGGACAGCGAGAGCAAGGCATATACAGGTTAGAGGTACCCACCGGCGGAGGAAAAACCTTGGCAAGCTTGCGCTTTGCCCTGGCGCACGCGAAAAAGTATAGCCTGGATAGGATTGTTTTTGTAATCCCGTACCTGTCTATTTTAAGCCAAACTGCCGCAGAAATCCGCGACGCACTTGGCGCGGACGAAGCCACTGTTTTAGAGCATCATTCCGGTTTTCTCCCGGGGGAACTAAGAGAGAAACGTGAGTATTACAAACTCCAAACAGACCGTTGGGATGCACCAATCATTTTAACCACACAAGTGCAGTTTTTAGAAAGCGTATTTTCTGCAAAGGGTAGTGATTTACGCAAGCTGCACAATATGGCTAATAGTGTAATGATATTCGATGAAGCCCAAAGCCTGCCCATTAAATGTATTCATTTATTTAATGGGGTCATAAATTTCTTAAACCAAAATTGCGGTACAACTGTTTTACTATGCACAGCAACCCAGCCCCAGTTTGATAAGGTTAAACGCAAGCTAAGATTTTCGCACAACCCCTCTATCGTGGAGTGCGGAGCATTTACTAAGCGCACAAAAATCGTAAACGCAATAAAAATGGAAGGCTATACCCCTCAATCACTGGCGGCCTTTGTACTGGAAAAGCACCATACCTCCACACTTGTGATAATGAACACAAAAGCCGCTGCAAAGTCCTTGTATGATGAACTAAATGAATCTGAAACCGATATAACCATAACAGACACGAGTGGCAGTACACAATCTCTTCCCATTGGGATGACAGCCGCCGGGGTGCCCTTGCTTCACCTAAGCACAAATATGTGTGCCGCCCACCGGGATGACGTAATAGCTGAACTTCGCCGTAAGTTAGGCGCAAGCGAGCCGGTAATATGCATATCCACACAACTGATAGAAGCGGGCGTTGATATTTCATTTGAGTGCGTTATACGCAACGTGGCGGGGCTGGACAGTATCTTACAGGCGGCGGGGCGGTGCAACAGGCATGGGGAGTTTGGCCAGGTTAAGGATGTATATGTGGTTAATATTGCCGGGGAAAACCTAAGCAGGTTACCTGACATAAAAGAAGGTGCGGAAATAACCCAGCGGCTTTTTCATGAGGGACGCGAGAACGATATTAACGCGTATTATCAATACTATTTCAGTACACGCCGCAATCGTAGAGATATGGATTTTCCAGTATCAGATGATGGTAGCATTTACGACTTACTATCGATAAATAAACAGGGGCAATATGCTTACATAAATCGAGGTTGTAAGCATAAGGTTCCCGACTTGCTATCTGCTATCCGTTCTGCGGCAGATGCGTTTTTTGTTATTGATCGTGGGCGTAAAGATATAGTTGTACCTTATGGAGAGGCTATGACATTGATTTCTCAATACGAAAATGCCTATACGGGTGGCGAGAAGAATGACATATTGCGGCGTTTAGGAAAATACAGCGTGTCGTTATATTCATATCAAGAACGAATTTTAAGCAAAAGCCATGCGCTAATCCCCCGCGGAAGAGGTGAAATAACGACACTGACGTTGGGATTTTACAACCCTGTACGTGGTTTAGATATGGATGGCCAGCATGAACTATTATATCTATAGAGAGGTGAAAATATGGAGATAAAACGCAATGTGGTAATGTTTAAGGTATACGGTAGATATGCACTGTTTTCTGACCCATTAACGCGCCCCGGAGGTGAAAAATTTAGTTATCAGGTGCCAACTTATCAGGCACTAAAGGGCATCATAGAAAGCATTTATTGGAAGCCCACATTTATATGGCACATAGATGCTGTTAGAGTGATGAAGCGCATCCAAACAGAAAGCCGAGGTATCCGCCCCATAAAAATGGGCGGTGGCAATGACTTAGCCTACTACACGTACCTACGGGATGTGGAGTATCAGGTAATGGCACATTTTAAGTGTAACCCTCAACGCCCAGAGTTGGCCCATGACTATAACGAGCATAAGCATCATAACATGGCCAAGCGTGCAATAAAACAAGGTGGGCGGCGAGATGTATTTCTAGGAACGCGGGAATGCCAAGCATATGTAGAGCCATGTACCTTTGGGGAAGGTGCAGGGGAATATGATAAAGCCCCCGACGGTATTACCCCCTACGGGCGCATAGATTTTGGCATGATGTTTCATGGGTTTGATTATCCTGACGAAACTGGCAATAAAGAACTGGCCGTGCGGTGGTGGCGTCAATCCATGGATAGCGGGATAATAGTGTTTGACCCTCCAACTGATATCGAACTACGTCATGTGGTGCGTGAGTATGGCGAAAAATTTGAGTTTAAACGCTTTGAGGAAGGAGTGAATTTTAATAGTGAGTTGGTTTAGTAATTTAGTTGCGGCTTATGATAGGATGGCGCTTAAAGACGAAAGTTTGCTTATTCCCCTAAATCACTGGGAGCAGAAAAGCAATGTATGTATTGTTTTGGATAGCAAAGGAAACTTCTGCGGAGCTTCTCAAGACAGAAAGGCAGTACGAATTCGCATACCAGTTACCGAAAGTTCACAGCACTCGCGCACAGGAGCTGTAAAAATAAATGATGCTCACGCATTACATGAAAAGTTAGAGTATCTTTCATCCCTAAACGATGAGAAAAGATTGAAGTATCTTAGTGTTCTATCTGCATGGTGCAATTATAGCCCTAAGTTGCAATCCGTATTTAATTATGTTTCAAGTGGGACTATTATAGAGGATTTATCACGTTCTGGAATAAAGCCAGATAAAGACCTTTTCATAAGGTTTAGTGTGATAATTTTGAATGATGAGACAAACTTGTGGGAAGATCCAGAAATAGTAGTTGCATGGCAGCGATATTGTCAGATTGTTAGCTTGCATGAAGAAGGGCTCTGTCAGGTAACTGGTGAAATTGCGTATTTAGCTGACAAACATGCAAAAGGCATTAACTGGAATGCAAGTGGGGCAAAGCTTCTAAGCCGAAATAGTGAAAATTATGTTTTCAAAGGACGCTTCATTAAGGAGGAGGAAGCCAACTCAATTAGTGTAATAGCCAGCCATAAAGCAAGTGCTATGCTGAATTACTTAATCGAAAATTATAGTTACAAATGCGACAAACAAGCCATTATCGCATGGACGATTGATGACGGTACAGCGCAGATAGATCCGTTTGCAGATTCATTTTCCCATGGCCTCTATAGCATGGGAGTTAAGACAGATAGCGATAAGCTAATCGAGGCGTCCGGTGAGTTGGGTGTCAATTTTTCTAAACAACCGCGTGAGGCACTTTTAGGAATAGGCAATGCAGAGAAATTAAAAGAACGAAGGCGCGTAGCTGTTATGGCGGTAGATGCAGCTACTACAGGACGCATGGGTATCACATTTTATCAGGACATGCGAGAAAACGAGTACTTAGATCGGATTATCGCATGGCACGCATCCTGTAACTGGTGGCTTTATTACGGAGGGAAACACTATGTTTCCGCCCCTGGTGTTGACCGTATAATTGCTGCTGTGTACGGCGAGCAAAAAAGTGAAAATCACGAAAAAATCAAAAAACAGGCACGCGAACGCTTGCTACACCACATCATATGTGGCCAGCCGTTAGACTATAGCTGGATAGCCGCCGCAGTTGCCCGAGCAAGTCAGCCTTATTCCTTTAGTAAGTTGGATGGGAGATGGGATAAGAACAAATGGCTTGCTGCTATTAATGTATCATGTGCCATGATAAAAAAATATTACGTCAAGGAGGGATTCAAGTTGAAGCTTGATAAAAACTGTACAGATAGGTCATATCTTTTTGGACGGCTTTTGGCTATTGCCGATAGGTTTGAGAGTTATGATAGATTCTTGCAGGAAAAAAAGACAGAAGTTGCAGAAACAGATAAACGGCCAACGAATGCCGTACGGTATATGCCTATGTTTGCATCAAGACCTATGCGGACATGGCAAATAATTATCGACCATTTGCACCCATGCCGATTGCGTCTTGACTCTGCGGACTGGTATCAATGGCAGATTGACGAAATCATGTGCCTTTTCCATCCAGAAGATCTTAATGACAAGGCACTTGATGGAAAATATCTGTTGGGCTACTCACTGCAGCGAATGGCACTCAAAAGCGAAAATAATGAAAAAATTAAGGAGGAAATCAACCATGAGCATGACAAATAAAATTGATTTTGCCATCATTATAGGTGTAAACCGGGCTAATCCCAATGGCGATCCACTTAATGGAAATCGCCCCAGAACAGACTATGACGGCCATGGTGAAATATCGGATGTCTGCCTGAAACGTAAGATACGTAATCGTCTTTTAGATTATGGGGAACCTATATTGGTTCAGTCACATGACTATCGAAAAGATGAATATAACAGCATAAAGGATAGATTTGACGGCAATGCCGGTGCTGCTCTAAAAAAGGCAGGCGGTAAAGAACTTGTTGAGTTTGCTTGTAAGACATGGTTTGATGTCCGTGCCTTTGGTCAAGTGTTGGCATTTAAAGGTAAGAAAGGTAAGGATGAAAGCGAAGCAGGTACGTCTATCCCTATTCGCGGGCCGGTAAGCATACAGAGTGCTTTTTCCAGGGAGCCGGTAGTGGTTTCAAGTATGCAAATAAGTAAAAGCGTGAATCTTGAAACTAAGAAAAGTAATCCTGACGGAAAAGCATCGGACACCATGGGCATGAAGCACCGCGTAGAACGCGGCATATATGTGACTTTCGGCAGCATCAACCGCCAGTTGGCCGAGAAAACCGGCTTTACAGACGACGACGCAGAAATTCTTAAAACCGCGATAACCAGACTTTTCGAAAATGACGAGTCCTCCGCAAGACCTGCAGGCAGTATGGAAGTGTTGAAAGTTATCTGGTGGACACATACAGGCTGTGTTGAATCATCGGCAAAGGTTCATAGAAGCTTGACCGTTAACCCAGACGGTACGTACATTCTTACCCCCATTGAGGGTATCGAGGCGCAGGAATTAGATGCTATATGCTGATGAGGATTTTTTAACTATCTCCGGCATACAGCATTTCACATTCTGCCGACGCCGTTGGGCCCTTATCTTTATTGAATGCATTTGGGATGACAACGAACTTACAATTGGCGGAACTTTAATGCATGAGCGTGCACATGACCCGTTAATTACAGAAAAACGCGGCGGGCTAATAACAACCCGGGATATGCCCGTATTCTCGCGCCAGCTAGGCATTACGGGCAAGTGCGATGTTGTGGAGTTTCGCCAAGATGAAGCAGGTGTTGAAATATTTGGCCGTGAGGGCAAATGGCTGCCATGCCCGGTGGAATATAAGCGCGGTCGCGCCCAGAAAAATGATTCAGACCGTCTTCAGTTATGCGCCCAGGCCATATGCCTTGAGTGGATGCTAAACTGCCAGCCAATAGACACGGCATATATCTACTACGGCGAAACAAGGCGCCGGGAAGCAGTTGCGCTGGATACGGAGTTGCGAGGGCGCGTAAGCGCTATTTTCGCTGAAATGCGCAAGTATTACAGCCAGGGATATACGCCGCGGGTTAAGCCTAAGAGGGCTTGCGCATCGTGCTCTTTGAAAGACGTTTGTCTGCCAAAACTGCCTTCCGGCAGTGTGGGCATGTATATCGACAAAGCTGTTAATGCGTGACGGGGGTGTATGTGAAGAAGCTGCTAAATACTTTTTATGTCACGATTGCGGATGCGTATTTGTCCCTTGACGGCGAGAATATTGTGGTTAAGCAAGATAACAGGGAACTGGGCCGCGTGCCATTGCATAACTTGGAGGGTATTGTCACTTTTGGGCGGCAAGGCGCAAGCCCGGCACTGATGCGAAAATGTGCATCAGTGGGTATATCACTTTCGTTTATGACGGAATATGGGCGGTTTCAGGCCGGCATTATAGGCGAAGAACGCGGGAATGTCCTTCTTAGAAGGATGCAGTACAGGTATGCCGACGACGAGACTAAGTGCATGGACATAGCGCGAAATATCCTGGTGGGAAAATTGTTCAATTGCCGCTGGGTGCTGGAACGCACTGTGCGCGACCATGGGATGCGTGTAGATGCTGATAAAATCAAACGCGCCGCCGGGTTTGTGGCCAATGCCGTTGCGCTGGTGCGTAATGCGCAAACGCCAGGCGAATTATTTGGCATAGAAGGGGAAGCGGCAAGCCAGTATTTTTCCGTTTTTGACGAGATGATTTTAAGCAATAAGGAAGATTTTTTCTTCAGGGGGCGCTCTCGCAGGCCGCCGCTGGACAATGTTAATGCGCTGCTTTCGTTTGTGTATACGCTGCTTGCAAACGATATTTCGGCGGCGTTGTCGGCTGTGGGGCTTGACCCGTTTGTGGGGTTTTTGCATAGGGACAGGCCCGGGCGGCGGTCCCTTGCGCTAGACCTGATGGAGGAATTGCGCGGGCCTTTGGCTGACCGTTTTGTGTTAAAGCTTATCAACATGCGCCAGATGGTAGGCGGGGATTTTATTCAAAAAGAAAGCGGCGGGGTTTTGCTTCGTGATGATGCCCGCAAGACTTTACTGACTGGGTGGCAGAGCCGTAAACAGGAGAATCTGGAGCATCCGTTTTTGAAAGAGAAGGTGCAATGGGGACTTGTGCCCCATGTACAGGCGTTGCTGCTTGCTAGGTTTTTGCGGGGGGATTTGGATGAGTATCCGCCGTTTTTGTGGAAGTAGGGGAATATATGCTTGTGCTGATTACTTACGATGTTAGTACCGAAACCCCAGGAGGGAAGAAGCGTTTGCGGCAGGTGGCTAAGGCCTGCCAAGATTATGGGCAGCGTGTACAGAACTCGGTTTTTGAATGTGTTGTGGATGCCGGGCAGTTGTTAAAGGTCAAGAATAGGTTGGTTAAGCTGATTGACCTAGAGAGTGATAGCTTGCGGTTTTATTTAATAGGTAGTGATAGGGGCAAGGTTGAACATTTTGGGGTTAAGCCGTCTTTTAATGTTACGGCGCCGCTGATTTTGTGATGTATGGGAATTGGGCGGTGGACTGGTGCGAATGTAGAGTGATCATTGTGGCTGGAGGGTGTCGCACTGGCTGGTTTGGTTAGTTTTGCTTGGATTGTGGCTTTTTTTGTGGTTGGTATGTGTGTTTTTTTGATGGGGCTGGGTGGTTTTTGTCGCATCTTCATATATTTGTGAGGATGTGCGGGTTTAGTTTTTTATGTTTTTGCTGTCGCGCCCCGTGGGGCGCGTGGATTGAAATACGACTCTATGTATCTTTTGCAGCATTTGTTTAGTCGCGCCCCGTGGGGCGCGTGGATTGAAATACACCAGCAACACAGAGGCAACAGATACAGCAAGTCGCGCCCCGTGGGGCGCGTGGATTGAAATTTGTTTGATGTATGATCCTGGGGGGTGCCTCCAGGTCGCGCCCCGTGGGGCGCGTGGATTGAAATATTTTCAATCCCCCCGACCACGGCTAATCGGTTGGTCGCGCCCCGTGGGGCGCGTGGATTGAAATATAAAAAGAGTATAGCATACCCCCCCCTATCCATGTCGCGCCCCGTGGGGCGCGTGGATTGAAATTGATGTATAGAATATGGCCGCCGGGGTACACCTGGTCGCGCCCCGTGGGGCGCGTGGATTGAAATAAAAAAGATGGGATTGTGACAATATGATAGTAACGTCGCGCCCCACGGGGGGGGGGGCGTGGATTGAAATGCACGACTAGACACTGAAACATCCAAAAATACCGTTGCGCCCTGCGGGGCACGTGGATTGAAATGAGATACGCACATTTGCCGGTGCACTTATAACCCGTCGCACCCCGTGAAGTGTATGGATTGAAACTCTATAGTTGCAGCACCGCCTATATAAGACGCAACATCACACCCAAAAGTCAAAATCTGTAAAAATCAACAATCACTCGCATAATACCAAATCACACACAACACACATTGACAATCCCCCCCAACTACTGTAAATTTTAAACCCGTGGAGAACATTAATCGAAGCGGGGTTTTTTTATGCAAACAAAATACATTTTCATGACTGGCGGTGTATGTTCTGGCTTAGGCAAGGGCATCACCGCCGCGTCATTGGGACGGCTTTTAAAAGCCAGGGGGTACCGGGTCACGATACAAAAGTTTGACCCGTACATTAATATGTACCCCGGAATGCTTAACCCGGATCAGCACGGGGAAGTATACGTAACCGAAGACGGCGCGGAAGTGGACCTGGACCTAGGCCACTACGAGCGCTTTATTGACGAGAACCTAAACGCCGGCAACAGCGTATCCGCAGGCCGTATTTATACGGAAGTGCTTAATACGGAAAGGCGCGGCGGCTACAAGGGTTCCACTATCCAGGTCATACCCCATATCACCAACGTAATAAAGCAGCATATCTGCCGTGCCGGCGGCAATTCGGACATTATTATTTCGGAAATAGGCGGCACGGTTGGCGATATAGAAAGCTTGCCATTCCTGGAAGCTATCCGCCAAATTCAGTATGACGAAGGGGCCGCAAACGTTATGTACGTCCATGTAACTTTGGTGCCGTATTTATCCTTTGCCGATGAAATGAAAACAAAGCCCTCTCAACATGCCGTAAAGGAGTTGCTGTCTTTGGGCATAAGGCCGGATGCCTTAGTATGCCGTACCGAAAAGCCCATAAGTGATGACCTGAAAGACAAGCTTGCGCTGTTTTGCAATGTAGACAAAGACAGCATAATAGAAAACGCCAATGTTGACAGCATCTATGAGGTGCCGCTGTTATTGGAAGCCGAGCGCTTCGCGGATATAGTATGCAAGCGCCTACAGCTTGACCCGCCGGCCCCGGACCTTACAGAATGGGCCGGCTTGGTAGCCAAATCCAAGGCCGCAGCCAAAACCGTCAACATAGGCCTTGTATGCAAATACGAATTGCGCGACGCATATCTAAGCGTGCTGGAAGCGTTAAACCACGCGGGAATATTCCATAACGTAAAGGTAAACACAAAAATGATTCATGCCGAGCGTATATGGGACAATAATGCCGCAAGCTACCTGGCAGGCCTGGACGGCATAATAATACCCGGCGGATACGGGAGTAGGGGAGTACAAGGCCAAATAAGCGCGGCCCGGTATGCCAGGGAGAATAAAATCCCGTTTTTAGGCATAGGCCAGGGTATGCAATGCGCGGTTTTAGACTTTGCGCGGAACGTAGCCGGTATAACAAATGCCGACAGTGCCGAAGATAAAAGCGAAACCCAAGCCGCTGTAATAGACCATATAACCCCCCCCTCAATGGATGCCGAAACCAAGCCTCCTATGCGAAAAGGTGCCCAGCCCTGCAAGCTTAACCCCGAAAGCCAAATCCACACCGCTTACGGGGAGGCGCTGATATACGAACGTTTCCGGCACCTGTACAAGCTTAACAATAAATACCGGGGCGAACTTGCGGCCCACAACCTAATAGAAGCCGCCCATTCCCCCGACGACCAATTTGTTGAAGCCGTAGAACTGCCAAGAAGCCAGCACCCATGGTTTGTAGGCGTACAGTTTAGGCCGGAATTCAAATCCCGCATAACTCGCCCAAGTCCGCTGTTTAAGGCGTTTCTTGGGGCGGTTTTGGGGGAGGGGGAAGATGAAGATCAAAACCGTGGGGCTCTGCCCCACACCCCGCAAGCTTTTTGAAAAAAGCTTGACAAAAACTTTAATGAAAACCGCGCTTTGCGCGGTTTTCGGGATGGGATATCGTATGATTACGTATACTGATAGTCTTGAGAATATTCGTGCGGATATGTTGGAAGGCGGGTTTTTTGTGGATTGGCCTAACCCGCCTTCCCCAAGTGTCCATTTGAGGGTTTTGGCCGGAAGTTATCTTGTTTGGCTGGCCGTAGACACAAGCGCTAACAAGGTTGTGGGCTTTATAAATGCTATATCAGATGGAGTGTTATCTGCGTATATTCCGCTGTTGGAAGTGTTGCCAGAGTATCAAAATATGGGAATCGGGGGCGAACTTGTAAAGCGTACGCTGCATTCGCTGAAGAACCTTTATATGATTGATGTACTATGCGACGAGCATCTTCAAAAATATTACGGGAAATTTGGAATGCAGAGTGCAACAGGTGTACTCGCAAGAAATTATGACCGCCAAAGCGGCGAGTAAGTCCGGTTTTGATGATACCGACAAAGGCTTCCTAACTACCATTCAAATTACAATAAAGAGGTGCATATATGTATACAAAATGTCACGATTTATACCAAAATCCCACTGATTACTTGGGCAAAGAAGTTACCATTGGCGGCTGGATTCGCACCACCCGCGCCAGCAAGGGCGTAGGTTTTATAGAACTTAACGACGGCAGTTTTTTCAGGTCTGTACAAATAGTTTTCGATAACGATTTGCGTGACGGGCTTAGTTTCGACGAAACTTCTAAGCTGGGTGTAGGCGCGTGTCTTACCGTTACCGGCCAGGTTGTGGAAAGCCCCGGCGCAAAGCAGCCCTTTGAAATTAAGGCCGCAGCGGTTTTATTAGAAGGAGCCTGCCCCAACACTTATGTACTGCAAAAGAAGCGCCATTGTTTCGAGTTTTTGCGCACTATTGCCCATCTTCGGCCGCGCACGAACACTTTCTCAGCTGTGTTTCGGGTGCGTTCCCTTGTGGCCTTTGCCATACATGAATTTTTCCGTAAGCGCAATTTCGTGTATGTGCACACGCCCATCCTAACTACCAGCGACGGCGAAGGCGCCGGCGAGATGTTCCAAGTAACAACCTTGCCCATGCAAGATGTGCCAAAACTGCCGGAGGGCAGTGTAGACTGGGATAAGGACTTTTTTGGCAGTCAGGCGTTTTTAACCGTAACCGGCCAGCTTGCCGTAGAGCCGTTTATTATGGGTTTTAGGGATGTGTACACCTTCGGCCCCACCTTTAGGGCGGAAAAATCCGTGACCACAATCCACGCGGCGGAATTTTGGATGATAGAGCCCGAGATGGCATTCGCCGATTTGGATAATTATATGGAAACCGCTGAGGCAATGCTTAAACACATAATCGGCTACGTACTGGAAAACGCCCCGGAGGAGATGGCATTCTTCGAGCAGTGGGTAGAGCCCGGGCTGATAGACCGCCTTAAGGCCGTAGCCGACGCGGAATTTGTGCGCCTAAGCTATACAAAGGCAATAGAATTACTGCAAGCCTCCGGCAGGGATTTCGAGTTCCCCGTAGAATGGGGTGCGGACCTGCAAAAGGAGCACGAGCATTATATTTGTGAGGTATATAATGCGCCGGTGTTTTTAACCGACTATCCCCGGGATATAAAAGCCTTCTATATGCGGTTAAACGACGACGGTAAAACCGTGGCTGCGGCGGATTTATTGGTGCCCGGTGTTGGTGAGTTAATAGGCGGCAGCCAGCGCGAGGAAAGGCTTGACGTACTAGAAGACAGTATAAAGCGCTTTGGCCTAAAGCCGGAAGATTATGACTGGTATGTAGATTTGCGGCGATTTGGGGGCGTAAAACACGCCGGATACGGCCTGGGCTTCGAGCGCTGCCTGATGTATCTTACCGGGATGAAGAATATCCGGGATGTAGTACCATACCCCCGCACTTATGGGCAGATGAGTTATTAGGTATAGGCCGGCATTTAGTGGGCTGTCACGTTAAGCAAAATCATTGAATAAATATGCGAGTTTTCCGTCAACATAAAAGCGCTGAGCGTAGCGAAGCAATCCAAGGCTGCTGTAATCCGTAAGCTTACTGGATTGCTTCGTCGCTACGTTCCTCAACGCTTTTATGTTGGCGGAGAGTGTGCATAATTATTCATAGAAAATGCTTAACGAGACAGCCCCGTTTGGACGTTGAGTTCGATACAATAACACGGTGACAAGATTCGAGTGAAAATTCTGCACCCCCCTTGCACCCCCGTGTGCATTGAATTATATAACAGAAAAAAGCCCATGCCTAGCTGTTTTTCATCAGCGTGAGCATGGGCTTTGTCATTTGCGACCATTTTAATTTT
>Ga0123355_10000117_pt1 | contig 90330 bp, 67 predicted proteins | sample TergutEmb28metaG_3_FD_89872 | JGI IMG/M metagenome (GOLD analysis project Ga0123355, IMG submission 89872) | Embiratermes neotenicus P1 segment gut microbial communities from Petit-Saut dam, French Guiana - Emb289 P1 | ecosystem: Host-associated > Arthropoda: Insects > Digestive system > Gut ... | reverse complement strand
CTAACCATTCTTTTTCCGTTAGGTCGCTCGGATAGTTCGTCGCTTTATATTCTATTGTTTTCATTTGTTTAGCTTATCATGTTTTTTGCTGTTTTGTTCTTATGAATACAGGTTCTAAGAAAACGTCACGACATTATGAACTGTGAAATCGGAAATGAATTGCTTTTACTTAACAATTTACTTAACAAAACAGCCCCGTAATTTGTTTTCATCTTTAATCTACCAATTGGCCCGCCGCAAAGGCAGTGGATCCGCGGTTTGTGCCATGCGGTCTGTAAGTTTCTCCAGCATTTCAATTTGTATTGCGGCATGTTGTGCATTGCCGTATAGGTTGTTGACTTCCCCCGGATCGGTTTGCAAGTCGTACAATTCGCCGCCGATGCCGCACACTGCCCCGTGAGAACGCACCAGCTTGTAACGCGCGTCCCTCACCATGGTCAAATATGCTTTTGGGTTTTGGTGTCTGATATTGGCGTTGTAATATTCGCAGTACACGCTATCCCTTGTACCTGCAGCGCCGTGGGTTAATGTTGGCAACAGCGACTGCCCCTGCATACCCGCGTAGGGCTTAATGCCGCAGGCTTCCAATATGGTGGGGGCCAGATCGGTGAGTTCCACCAGGTCGTCGCGCACTTGCTCTGCTTGGAATTTGCCGGGCAAAGAAATAATAAGCGGTACACGCACGGCAGGCTCGTAGAAGTACGGGCCTTTTAAGTAAATTCCGTGGTCGCCCAGCATTTCGCCGTGGTCGGAATGGAAAATGATCATGGTGTTTTCCAGTATGCCGCGGGCTTCCAAGTCGTCCAGCAGCCGCCCAATGTTGGTGTCAAGCAATTCGATCATGGCGTAATACGCGGCGCGTATCATTTTGTGGTCGTAGTCCGTCATTTGCGTATAGGCATAATGGCCGGGGTTGTCGTATGCGCCGGTGTGGTCTTTGCGCTGGAAAATGGGTTTGTTGTCCAGCTCCCCCGGTGTGAACTTTGGCAGCGCGATTTCGTCTAACTTGTTTGCGTATTTTTGCAATAAATCTTCCGGCGGGTCAAATTGGTGGTGCGGGTCGTAGTAGTTGACGGAGAACAGCCAGGACTTTTCAAGCGTAGTTGCCTTGCCGATAAAATCCAGTGCCATATCCGTACACCAATGCGTTTGGCTGTACTGCGATGCAATGCCGTGGTGCAAAAATCGGCAGTCTTCCCGAATGTGATCATCGTGGGTGATGCCTTGAGCCAGCAGCCAATCCGTGTAGTCGTTCACCATCCAAGCGTTTTTTTCATGCGCGTACATCGTTTGGTGGGACCATTTAAAAACGCCGTACCCGTCGTCGATACGCCGCTCCGTAACCGGACAAACGGATGGGTGGCACGCGGAAATATGCAACTTGCCGGCCAGCCCGCATACGTAGCCATTGTCCGTTAAAATCTTGGGTACCGTAACTTCATCCGTGGGAATGTCCTGCCCGTTTTGCCGCACCCTTGCTGTCCGTGGGTAACGCCCCGTTAAAAACGAAGCACGAGACGGCGCGCATACCGGGCTTTGGCAAAAAGCATTAGAAAATTGCACACCCATCGCACTTAATCGCTCGATATTGGGTGTGTGGACGATGGGGTCGCCGCTGACACTTAAGGTGTCGTACCGTAGCTGGTCTGCGCAAATCCATAAAATATTTGGTTTCACGGTTTTCATCCTCCAAGCATGTTTAACCGAATGGGCGTTGCTTTTTGGTACGGGTGCTTTTTCAAAAGTTCCAAGTTGAGTTCTACCCCAAGCCCCGGTTTGTCCGGTACGGTGAAGCAACCGTTTTTGGGGGTAAAGTGGGTGTCCGCAAGCTCCGGCAGCCAAGGGCTTTCCGGCGGGTGGTATTCCAAGTGCATTAAATGCTTCATTGTGCTTGCGCAGTGCAGGCTTGCAGCACAGGTGATTACGCTGCACATATTGTGGGGCGACATTAACACGTCAAATGTTTCGGCCACAGCGGCGAATTTCATCATACCTGTAATGCCGCCAATATAGCGCACGTCCGGCATGTACACGTCATAGCAGCCTTGTTGCAACAACGGCAGAACATCCGCCGCGCCGGTTTGCATTTCCGCACCTGCAAGGATTAGCCCGCTTTGCAAGCGGAATTGGCGCAGCAGTTCCGGCTTCTTTTCCGGGATGGGCGTTTCCAGCCAGAACGGGTTGTAGGAGCGGATTTTTTCCGCTACGTACATAGCGGTCGCAAAGTCAAACCGCCAGTGTGCATCAAGGCCAATGGCAATGTCATCCCCCACGGCTTCTCGCATGGCTACGAAGCGGGCAATGCCTTCATCTACATATTTGCGTTGATTGGCCAATGGTGTGCGCCAAGATACATGGTCGAAGGGGTGGCATTTCATTGCACGGTTCCCTTCCGACACCAGTTGGGCCGCCATTTTGCCAAAGCCATCCGGCGTGCGGTCGGTTATGTAACGGTTAAAGGCCGCGTAAACCGGAACGTCCTTTTTGACCGCGCCGCCAAGCAATTTGTACACGGGTACGCCCAACGCCTTGCCCTTAATATCCCAAAGAGCCACATCAATACCCGACACCGCCGCTGCGGTAATAAGCCCACCACCCATGGGGGAGGGCATTGTGCCTGTGTCGAATATATCTTTTCCTATTAAATTGGCGGCCATGTTGTTGATGGCGGCTTCTACTTCAAATTCCAACCCGTCCAGCGTGGCATCACCATAGCCTGTGATGCCTTGGTCAGTTTCCATTATTACAAAAATGTAATTTGACCACTTGGACGCGTGGACGATGATGGGGGTGATGCTGCGGATTTTCATATAATCACGCTCTCTTTTTATGGTTGTATGATCCTGTCTGCAATCCGATTTTTTTCATAATACGAACAAGGGTGAAAACCATCGCCGATGCGGTGCATTTCACTTGCCATGTTTTTTTTCATTTCGGCTTCGACTTGGGCGTATTTGCTGTTCCCGCTCAAATTCACTTTTTGCAACGGGTCGTTAATGTTGTCGAATAAAAACGTTGCCCCATCAACCAAATATGTTGCATAGGTAAATTGCCGTGTGCGCCAAGCGCGCCATTCATGCCCGTCTTGATAAATGGCGGTGGCACCGGTTCCCATCATAAGGGTACCCGTTGGTGGGTTGGCGAACACGTCCACGCCCTCTGCCTCGTTGGGGCATGGCAGGTTCATGAGCCCCAGCAATGTGGGCATGATATCCGGTGCGTTAAGGCAGGCATCATTTTTTGTACCGGCGGCAACGCCGCCCGGCTGCCGTATTAAGAACGGTACGCGCACGGCCTCTTCGTAGAAAATATTTTTGCCTCGCCGTCCTTGTGCGCCAAACATTTCTCCGTGGTCGGACGTGAACACGATGATGGTGTCGTTGTCCAGTTCCAATGAAGAGACGGTTTGCAACAACCGCCCAAAGTTGTCGTTCAAGTTGGCGGTCATGGCGTAATAGCAACGCATCCAGTCGGTTAGCTCGTTGCGTTGGTTTTCATTTAAGCGAGCCCATCGGTCGCCGTATGGGTCGTTGTCCGGTTTGTAATTGCTCGGCAGGGCAAAGTTGGTATCGTTAAAGCGCTCGTAGTATTCCCCGGGTACATTCCAAGGCTCCCATGGGTCGTGGGGGGTGCCCAGCGACAGGAACAGTGCGAAGGGCTTATCTTGCGATTTGTGAAATTTAAGCCGCTCGATTGCCATGTCCGTTTGTACATCCGGCTCGTAGCCGTTGCAATAAATTTTTTCAGGGGTATCCAAGTGGTAATACGCGGCAGCACCATAATACTCGTGATGGAAATTGTAAGCCGCAAAAAAATCATCAAAGCCAAGCCTGTCCGACCCTTTGGGTACGAAGGAATTTTTCGCATCGTAGTGGTTGCCCACTTGGTTGGCGTACAAATGCCATTTGCCGATATACGAGGTGTCGTATCCGCTTTCGTTCAACACATGCCCAAAGCAGCGGTGATTGGTAGCTAAACGGATTTCGTTTATCACCATGCCTGTAGACGGGGTGTACTTGCCCGTAAACAATGATGCCCTGTACGGCGCGCATACCGGATGACCGCTAACAGCATTGCACATATCAATAGACTGGGCAGCAAATGCATCCAAAAAAGGGGTCTGCGCAAGGGCATCCCCCGTGTAGCCCAAACTTTGGTGGCGCAATTGATCCGCCATCACATAGATTAGGTTTGGTTGTTTACTCATGGCATTACGTCCTGTACATAACGTTCTATGAGTTGCCGTTGCAGATTTATTAATATTTCGCGGTGGCTTGGCTCGTTTACGTAGTTGATAAATTCCCCCGGGTCGGCATTCAGGTCAAGCAATTCGTGAAAATCCTTGCCGTGATACCGCGCATAAAAATATTTGTATACGCCATCCGTAACAGCCGCAAAGGTTTCCGCCTCTGCAAATATATAAGTTCGGCCACCTGTCGCCGTAAGTTCGCGTAGTTCCTGCCCGTCGAATTTGGTTTCTGTTTTTATGCCCGCGACTTTCAGGCAGGTTGGCAATATATCCATCGTGCTTACTTTTTCGTTTGCGGTTTGGCCGCTTAATTCGCCATTTGGATATTGCACAAACAGCGGCGTGCGCCACACCGGTTCGTACACGCAGGCGTGTTTGCCCCAAAGGCCGTGGTCGCCAAGCATTTCTCCATGGTCCGTGGTGAAAATAACAAGGGCATTGTCGCCGAATTTTTGTTTAATCAAATCCAACACCCTGCCGATTTGGTCGTCTATCAGCGCTATGTTTGCATGATAAGCCGTGCGGAGGCGCGTCCAATAATCCTCATCAAAGTTTTTACACGCGCCGTCTTTTGCGCGATTACAAGCGTCTATCCCGTATGGGCCGTGGTAGCTGGTGTGGTGGAAGCGGCTTGGGTCGTCAAACTCCCCTTCTCGGAAAGACCGCGGGCCCAACTGCGTAGTGTCTACCCTATCCAAATATTCGCTCGGCGGGTCAAAGGGGTAGTGCGGGCCACTAAATGATAGCCACATAAACAGCGGCGCTTCCTTATTATGGTCTTGCAAATAGCCGCAGGTTTTGTTGGCAACCCAAATATCCGGGTGATATTCGGACGGCCCCGGGAAATCGAAAACGCTGGCATATGTTTTTTTGTCCCATTGCTTTTTCCTGTACGCGTCCAGATACCCGGCGGCCTCAAGTTCGCGGCTGTAGTCGTCATAGAACCATATGGAACTTCCCTTGCCGTCTTGCAGTGCCAAATCGTCTATACCCAGCGCAAGGTATTTTTCCCGGTGGTCATTTTCAATGGTGGTATCCGGGGTAGATGTATCGTTAAGACCCGGTACAAAGTGGCATTTGCCAAACATGGATGTGCGGTAGCCATCCTTTTTTAATAGGTTAAATATATTTGGTAATTCCGGTTTTAAGGCACAGTCGCGGAAATTGCTGTACGCGCCGCTGTTGTGGGGATATAACCCCGTAACAATTGAACTCCTCGCCGGTAGGCACAGCGGGCTTGGGGTGTAGCAATTTTCGTACCGCATAGACGATCGTGCCAGCCTGTTTAAATGCGGCGTGGCAACGGCCTTGTTTCCATATATGCCGATTGCGTCACGGCGCAGCTCGTCGCAAGTTATCATAATTATGGCGGGTTTTGTCATGATCGGCTCCTTTATTACTTCATTTCGCCCATGGTGGTGGTGAGCAATACAGCGCATGCCGCATTTGTAATTCCGCTTATTTGTGATATATTGCAGCAAACGTTTGCTGTGTTTTATGAGCCGTATTGTAATAATATTATAATCGAAGGTCAACACATGAAATTGCTTACACGAGAGGATGTCAATGCGTTGACGCGCTTGGGGGGTTAAATGGAAATCCATTTGGTTTTGTTGATCATACTCGCGTTCTTTTTACTCAGCGTGTGTATTGCCATATTGGCCACCATGGCAGGTATTGGCGGGGGTGTTATTTTTACGCCGATTATGCTTGCTTTTACGAATATTAACAGCCTTATCATCCGTGCAACAGGTCTTATTGTGGCTATGTTTTCCAGCCCAATTTCCATTGGGGTATTCACGAAGAAGGGGCTGACCAATTTTCGATTAACGTTGGTCATGGCCATTTGCCAGAGCTTGGGTGCACTTGGTGGGGCGGTGCTGGCAGTTACCGTTGCCACAGAAGCCGGTGTAGCCGGGGAAGGCGCAATGCGATTGGCATTGGGCCTTATTTTAATGGCCGTGGCGGTTTATTTTTTCATCGGGGGAAGCAAAACGGAATGGCCTGTGGTGAAAAAAATTGACAAATTCACGCGTTTGCTCAGGCTCGACCAAAATTATTTTAAAGACAGCGACGGAACGGTGCGCGAATATAAACTGACGCGTGCGTTCCCGAGCATGGTTTTATTGTTTGTCATTGGGATCATCGGTGGTTTCTTCGGTATGGGTGGCGGGTGGGCCATCACCCCCACATTAAACATGGTGATGGGGATGCCCATGCGGCTGGCTGCAGTCAACTCAGGTTTTATTTTGGGTATCGGCGGCGGTGTTTCCATTTGGCCGTTTATATTCGCGGGGGGTATTATCCCGTTGTTTGTGCTGCCGTGGCTCGCCGGGCAAATTGTGGGCGGCTATATCGGGGCGCGTTTGCTGGCGCGCGTTAGAATCGCTATTGTCCGGATGGTTTTAATCGGTATAATGTTTTTTACCAGCTTTACGTTGATTATGCGTGGGGCTGATTTGCTGGGCGTTATTGGCGCTACACCGCCGGTTGTGGATGTGGGCGTATTCATTATTATTATGATTGTTACCTTATACATGATTGTGAGGAAACCGAAGTCATGAAAAACATCCCCTACAGTCAGAAGATTTTCGGCAGCGTGGCTTATTGGCTTTCGATTGCTTGTGTAATTTTGGCGTTAATTGTAACGATATTGATTTTAATTGCGCCGACGCAGAATGTTTTGCATCCGAGCACTACCTTTGAAATGATTTTTGACGGGGCAACCCCGGAGGAAATTTGGGCGCATTCCGAAAGCGGCTTGCCCGGCGGGCATTTTTATTTGAATTTTATGAACCGAATGGATAGCTGGGCGATGTTAATCATTGTAATAGGCAGCGCATTCGGTTTGTTTGCGTTGGTGCCTGCGGTGTTGTATCAATTATTCAAAGAAAGAGATTGGTTCTGTGCCGGACTTGGAATTGTGATTATGTTATTGATATCGCTGTCTGCTTTAGGGGTGCTTAATTAAAGGAAATATAAATTACAAAAATTTTAGGAGGTCATCACATGATTAGTACACCGTTGGTTTATCTTGGCATTGAGGTGCCCATTAACAATCGTCCCGAGTTGGACAAGGGGTTCCTCCCGATTTACGCGTTTCATCAGGCATTCCTCAAAACCGCTGCGCAACCGTTTTCCTTCGCGGTGGAGCGTAATGACAAGCAAATTTATGTGCGCAATACATTTATCCATGGTGACGAAGCCCACACAGAAGCAGATAAATACTTCATCGACCGTTATGTAAAATGGGAAGTTTGGCAAAAAGGCGGCTTCCGTGTGTATATCAAAGGCAACGCCGCGATTTATGAATACATTAAGCAAACGTGGTCTGCCGAAGGTGCACGTGCGCTGGATGCTGAATTCATGGGCAAGCTATATCAAAATCCCTTCGAAGTGTTGCTGGTAGACGAGCTTCCGGAGGCGTATGAAATCAAGCGTGCCATTGGCGGGCATTTTGACGGTTGCCGCATCGGTTTTGACGCAGGCGGAAGCGATAACAAGGTTGCGGCAGTTATCGACGGCGAAGCGGTATACAGCGCTGAAACCGTGTGGCTGCCCAAAATACAAACCGACCCGGATTATCATTTTAACGGCGTGTTGGCTGCGTTCAAAGATGCCGCACAATACCTGCCGCGCATTGATGCCATTGGTATATCTTCCGCCGGGCTTGTGGGCAATAACCGCATTCTTGCGGCGCAATTATTCCAAAAGGTGTCGCAAGAATTGTTCGATGCCAAGGGGCGCGATACTTATATCCGCGCCGTGGCAGCGATGGGTGAAAACATCCCCTTCGAAGTAGCCAACGACGGCGATGTGGCCGCGCTGGCAGGTTCGCTAAGCATGGAGAAGAAAAATATTTTGGGCCTGGCTATGGGCACCAGCTACATTGGCGGGTTTGTTGATGGCGACGGCAATCTTATTAATTGGATCAGCGAATTGGCTTTCGCGCCCATGGACCTATCGCCGGACGCTGCCGCAGACGAGTGGACCAAGGATATCGGCGTAGGCGTGCAGTATTTTTGCCAAGAAGCCGTTATCAAGCTCGCGCCGCGCACCGGTATTGACCTTAACGGATACGACACCCCCGCCAAAAAATTGAAGGCGGTGCAAGACTTGCTTGATAACGGACACGAGGGCGCGGCGGCTATTTTCCGCTCCATCGGTGTATACTTGGGGCACACGGCTCCGTGGTATTGTCATATTTACGGCGTGGATTATTTCCTCCTGTTGGGGCGCACGGTCAGCGGCAAAGGCGGCGACATCGTACTCGAAGTTGCCAATAAGGTCATCGCAGAAGAGTATCCCGATTTGAAAGTAGAAATTTTGCTTCCCGACGAAAAAACGAGACGCTTGGGTCAATCGGTTGCCGCAGCGAGTTTGCCGAAGCGTTAATGCAGGGGAGGGCAAAATGAAAATCAAAAATGTTCAAGTGTTGACTGCCGATGGCATGTTCAAAAATGCTTCGGTAACCTACGGATCGAAAATTGAAAAAATTGAAATCGTAGAGAAAATCGGCACGGCGGGTGGGCCGTATCTTATCCCCGGGTTGATTGATGTACACACGCACGGCGCATTGGGCGGTGACCATACCGACGGCAACCCTGATAAATTGCTTGAAATGGCGCATTATTATGCCAAGCACGGTACGACATCTTTCCTCGCCACCACATTGACCTCAACAGAAGAAACATTGGCAAATGCCATGCGCGCCATCGCGGATTATAAACGCCCCCGTGACAGCGCAAAAATGGCAGGAGTGAACCTTGAGGGGCCGTTTTTCTCTCATGAAAAACGCGGTGCCCAACCGCTCGAATGCTTGCAAAGCCCAAATTTGGATATGTTTGAGCGACTCAATGACTTATCCGGCGGGAAAGTGAAAATGGTATGTATTGCGCCGGAGCTTGTAGGCGCGATGGAATTCATTGCATCTGCCGCAAAAAAGTGCTGCGTGTCTATTGCGCATTCCAATGCCGATTATGCCACCGCCATGAAAGGCTTCGAAAACGGTGCCACGCATGTAACGCATCTTTTTAACGGCATGTCGAGCTTCGGCCACCGCGCGCCCGGCGTCGTAGGTGCCGCGCTGGACGCGAATGCTTACGTTGAAGTGATTTGCGACGGCCACCACTTGCACCCGGCCACGGTCCGCGCAATATATAAAATGTTCCCGCAGCGGGTTGTTTTAATCAGCGATTCCTTGCGTTGTGCAGGTATGCCCGACGGCAATTACCACTTAGGCGACTCGCCCGTTATTGTAAAGAACGGTATGGTTACGCTTGCTGACGGTAGCTCATTGGCCGGCTCGTCGATTACCTTGTTACAAGGTGTGCGCAATGCCGTGTCTTTGGGCATACCGCTTGCCACCGCCGTGATGTCTGCCACCGCCCATTGCGCCGAAACAATCGGCATGAAGGGAGCAATCGGCGTAATTGCCCCCGGTGCCGCCGCAGACATGGTAATGCTGGATAGTGATTTGAATGTTATAAAGGTAATTATTGACGGTGAAGAAATTTAAGCATACGCGCAATCGTTCCCAAATCGCTCCCTTGCATTCCGCTTCTTTTGCGAAGCCGGTAAACGTTGATGTTTACCGGCTTTTTCTATTCCCTTTGGGTTATATATGCCGCATCAAACATAGCGACAATTTTATCCGGTGCAATATCGCCCATGATATTGTGTACTTGATTAAAGACAAAACCGCCGCCGGGTGCAAAAATGTGTATCATATCTTGCACATGCGTGATGATCTCATCCGTTGAAGCGGTAGGTAGAATGTTTTGCGTATCGCATCCGCCGCCCCAAAAACATATTTGTTTGCCGTATTTTTCTTTGAGCGCGGCAGCATCCATATTTGCCGCTGATAACTGTATGGGATTTAATATATCAACGCCGGCTTCTATTAAATAAGGAATAAACGGCTCCATGGCACCGCAACTGTGCAGGAAGACTTTTATATCGCTGTTGTCATGCACATAGGATATGAATGCCTTCATGTAAGGCAGGCAGAAGTCTTCGAATAATTGCGGGCGGAAAAGCGGCCCGTTTTGTGCGCCCAAATCTGCGTTAAGTTCTATGCATTGTATATATTTGCCGTACAGGGGGAGGATTTTTTTGAATTTGGCGAGGTTGTGTTCATGCAACCCTTTTTGCCATGCTTGTGCTTCATCGGGATCGGTAAGCATCAAACATGCGAAATCAAGGCCCGGAAAATACCCGCCAAAACCCATTTGCATGGTGAAATAATCCGTTTCTTTGTATATCCGTTCGGCTGAAGCGGCGTATGCGTTAAATTCTTCTTCTTCTGTTTTATATTCTTGCGGCATAAGCCATGCGCCATCAAAAAAATAACCGCCGGACGGCATCCGCATGTGTTGATTGTCGCGTTCAAAAATCCAATCGCCGTTTGCTTTGCGGGCAGGCATGGAAGATTCCGGTAATATAAATTTGTAATCATCACGCACATGCCATTGGGCAGGATGCTTTGGGGGTGGGTTTAATAAAAGGGTGTCACAATGAAATCGTTCCAATACATCCTCGTGTACCCGTGCCAACATTTGCACGGTATCAACAATTTCGATGGGTTTTTCATCAAGATTGAGATATTCGCGCAAGTGCTTGTATGCAAATGCGGAAATGCCGGTAGAAAAATGAACGCCCAAATCAATGGGCACGCGGTCGGGTGTTTCATGGTTGATGGCGGCCAACACCCGTTGGCGGCGCGTCATGGTTTCTTTTATATGCATTCGCTTGCTTCCTTTCGTTGTCATACACATTGGAAAAGTATATATTGTGTGAAAAAAACGGAGGTTCGTATGCGTATAGAAATGATTGATTTGAACAAGGAACGGCATGTTACGTTGACCGTGTATTTACAAGAAGTGGGTGGGGAATTTAAGCATGTGGCAAAGCGCCCGGCAGTGTTAATTCTACCGGGCGGCGGGTATCATTTTTGTTCGGATCGTGAAGCGGATCCTGTGTCGTTGCAATATTTGGCGGCGGGGTATCAGGCGTTTGTGTTGCGTTATTCGGTGAACGAGCACAAAGCATGGCCAACGCCGTTGGAAGATTACGAAGCCGCCATGGAAATGATCCGTGCCAACGCGGATACATGGAATTTGCATGCAGATAAAGTGACCGTTGTCGGATTTTCTGCGGGCGGGCATCTTGCGGCGGCGGCGGCTACTTCATCACGTAACCGACCCAATGCGGCAATTTTGGCCTATGCTTGCTTGGATGACGATATTAAAGTACACAGCCCTTCCGCACCCAACACGGTGGAAGCAATCGATGAACATACCTGTCCGTGTTTTTTATTCTCCACACGGGATGACACGATTGTCAAAATATCAAATACATTAAACTTCATGCAACAACTCGACAAGCACAACGTACCGTTCGAATGCCATATCTATTCACACGGGCCGCACGGCATTTCCACAAATTGTGAAGACGTGCAGTGGGTTGGGAATTTAGCTTGCACGCGTGCGTCGCATTGGGTAGCGGACAGCATCGGTTGGTTGCGCGATACACTGGGCGAATGGCGGGATTGGGAATAAAGAGAAAATTACTCCGCAATCACCGCATTTTCGCGCAGGCGGAAATATGCCACCGTTTCCTTCACACAGTCATCCAAGGATTGTCCGGGTTTTGCCATGAGTTCTGCCGTGACAAATCGCTTTTCTGTGTTGTATCCAATTAAATAAAGCGCGCGGATCACCGTGTCCAAATCAAGGGATCCACTGCCCAGCGTGCGGCGGGTGCTATCCGCAACATGAAAATTGATGAGCGCATCCCCTGCTTGCATAATGGCTTCGCCCATATGGAATTCTTCCACTTGCATGTGGAACATATCGCCGGTGATGCCTTGTATACCCGGGTGGTTTACTTCCTTTATATAGGCCAAGGCTTCGGATACGGTTTTTACAAGGCTGACTTCTTTGTGCTGGATGACTTCCATGGCACATTGGATGCCGCAATTCACAAAATCATCCGCAACGGAGCGTAACGTTTCCGCGCTCCGTTGCATTTCCATGTCATCGAAAGGAACCGTGCGCCCAACGCAACCGGGCACGAGCAGCAAATACGTTGCACCCACCGCTTGACACAATGTAAGCTCGCGGCGGATATAATCCACCGCTTTTTGCCGCACCGTGGGGTTGGGGCTTGCCAATTCATACTCCGGAGAAAACATGCCGCAAACGCCGCTTACTTTCATGTCTGTTTGGCGCAGGATGTTGTTGACTTCGCTTGCGTTATGTCCTAATCCGCTCAGCTCGATATAATTTACACCATGCCGTTTTAATCGCTCGCAGGAAGCCTCCAGCGGTTCGCCGCCAAACGGCCATTCTGTCCACGAAAATTCCAGCCGCCGCGAAAAATCCCTTTGCTTTTTATCTTCCGAAAAAGCATCGCGGATTTTTTTTGTCTTTAATTCATAATTCTGCATTATTTGTTCCCGAATGCCGCTTGGTTTTGGACGGGGCTGGCGCGTTTTTCTAAATTGGGTAAACGCCTTTCCAGCGCGGCAAAAGAAATTTCTACATCTTCATGCACTTCTTGCGCGGAGTTTGCGCCTACGGTGACCATGTCGCATTCGCGGATGGTGTTCCAGCTAAAGTTTAACCCCACATAGGGTGTAAGGCGGCCGGCGGCCATGGATTTGATGGTCATGACGGGTTTTTTGGCGTTGTGGATCACGGCGGCAATATTTTCTACTTCTACTTGCATGAGGTAACCCATGCTGTTCCATATTTGGATGTAGGTTTCCACGTCGTAGCCGCGCGCGTCGCTGTATACAATCAACTCCGGCATGTGTGCGGAAAGACCCGGTATCATGCCTGCATCGCGTACCATGGTGGTGTAATCGGATAGACGGTGGATTTTTTCATTGCCTTTGTCCACCAGTTTTTCCACACTTGAATGGTGCGGCAGGCAGAAGGTAGACCCTGCAGCGGCACTGCGCTTAATGACCGCCTCGGCTTGTTTGCGGGCTTCTGCGGTATCGGCTACATCAAACCACGGCGTGTCGATGAGGATGAGTTTCTTGCCGGTTTTATCTTCATAATATCGAATGGCTTCGGTGAGGTTGGGCATTTCGCCGATGACCCCCATGATTGCGTCAATGCCGTAACCAACAAAAGCATCAATCACAGGAAAGAAATCTTCCGGCTTGGTAAAGGCATTTCTGATACGGGCATCGTGCGACGGTGTTCTGTGGCTCCAACCCAACAATTGGTTGGTACCAATAATCATACGCGGCAGGGAAACACCCGCTACCGTGGTTCTTGGAAATTGTTGCATCATTTTTCATCACCCTTCATGGTTGAATAGTTACATAACACAACGCCCTCGTTGCGGATATGCGTTGCAAAATCCATGTCCGTTAAAAGCCTGTATTCCCAATTACGTATGCGCCACGCGGGGTTTAAGGAAGGGTGTAAACCCAAGTCCGAATACCCCTCGGGCAGGTTCGAAATCAAGCGAAAATACCCTGCCTTCATTTCATCGTAGCTGTTGGGTTCGCTTTCGCTGTAGGATACGGAGTGGTCGATGATTTTTACGCCCAACGCATCCGCGAGTGCGACGGTTTTGGCGTGATAATCGGCAATGTCATCCGGCAGTTCGCTTCGCCCGATGGTGGCTTTGACGCTGTCCGGATTGCGCGGGAAGCGCATGGGCAAACCATGGCTTGCACAAAAGGCCAACGTCTCCTTCATGAACGAAGGCAAGCCAAAACCCCACACGCAGCACATATGGCTGTCAACATGGTCAACCACGACCCCCGCATGCATCATTGCTTGGTATTGCGCTTCAATTTCCAACGCAACTTCCTCGGGATTGGCGCGTTGTGTAAAACCAACCAAATCACCGGTGAACAATCCCGCTTCGTCTACCATGGACGGTACCTTTTCCGCAGGGGAAACAGGCCCCCATTTAACCTCCCACTCCGCATTGCATGTGATGTGCAAGCCTACTTGGATACGGGGATTTTTCTTGGCGCGCGTCATCGCATCCTGTGCCGCAATGCAGGGCACCATTAATGTCGTAGAAGTAACAATGCCCGCGTCAAATGCCCGTTCAATGGCCTCGTTGGTAGACCAGCACACACCGAAGTCGTCGGCGTTGATAATCAGCTTGCGCATTACTTCACCAGTGCTTTGTACATGGCAATGGTTTGTTCCTTTGTGGGTTGGAAGGGGTTGCCGCCGGTACACACATCTTTTAACGCACTTTCTGCCAGCCGGTCAAAATCCGGGTTGGTAATGCCCAACTCGTCCAGTGTCTTGGGGATGCCGATTTCTTCGGACAATGATTTGATTTTGTTCAATACAAAATCGGCGTATTCAGCGTCGGACATAGCGTTGGCACCCAATACCGCAGCGATGAGACGGATTTTGTCGGGTGCGTAGGCAGCGTTTGCTTTGGTTACGATGGGCAACAACATGGCGTTGCATACGCCGTGCGGCAAGTCATAAATCCCACCCAACTGATGCGCCATGGAATGCACATAGCCAAGCCCCGCATTGCTGAATGCCAAACCAATAAGGAAATTGGCATAGGTCATTTGTTCCCGCGCTTCCAAGTTGGTGCCGTCTTTTACGGCGGTGGGCAGATACTTGAATACGATTTTCACACATTCTAATGCCATACAGTCCGACACCGCGTAAGCGCCCTTGGTCAATAAGCATTCGATGGCGTGGGTTAGTGTATCCATACCCGTTGCGGCGGTTAGGTCGGCGGGTTTGCCAATCATCAGCTCCGGGTCGCTAACGGACATGGTGGCAATCGAATTTTTATCCACCATCACCATTTTTACGGCACGGTCCTCATCGGTAATTACATAGTTGATGGTCAGCTCGGCAGAAGTACCTGCAGTTGTATTCACCGCAATGGTGGGCATACCCGGCTTGGCGGATTTGTGGATGCCTTCATAATCGCGGATGTTGCCGCCGTTGGTGGCCAAAATGCCCATGGCACTGCCCGCGTCCTGCGGCGAGCCACCACCGACGGTAACGATACAATCGCATCCGTGTTCCGTTAGTAAATCGAATCCTTTGTGTACTTGCGCGCAAGTGGGGTTGGGTGATATTTCGTCGTATAACACGAATGTGATGTTTTTTTTGACGAGTGTGTCCGTCACTTTTGCGACGATGCCGTTTTGCACCAATATCTTGTCCGTTACCACCAACGCTTTTTTGAACCCAAGCGCTTTCATTTGTGCGCCGACTTCCTGCACGCAACCCGCTCCCAATAAATTAATTTGTGGGGAATAAAAAAATCTCGTTGCCATAACCCATCGCTCCTTTAATTTTATATTTGCGTATCATCCACGTTTTGATAAAACATCGGTTTCATACGCACGGATACCCTCCAACCATTCGCCATCGCGCGGTACCCCTTGCGCTTCACAATAAGCCGCCCAAACATCACCGAATGGCAGCGTTTTAACATCTTCTGAAATTGCCAGCACGGTAGTAAAGTCGCCGCTGTTTTGCGCAGACTTTAATTTGTCATGCGGCATGAGCAGGGCGTACAGCAACGCCTTTTGTACATTGCGTGTGCCGATGACCCATGCGGCAATGCGATTTATCGACGCATCGAAGAAGTCCAAACCGATGAGCACCTTGTCCAACGCATCGTTGCGCACAATTTCTTTGCAGATTTCCCGCGTTTCGTCATCGAACAGGACCACATGATCGGAGTCCCAGCGCACGGGGCGGGTGATGTGCAACGGGATTTTATCGAAGAAACATAACAGTGACGGGATTTTGTCCGCCGTGCTTTCTGTGGGGTGATAATGGCCGTTATCCAAGAGGTTATACACGCCCGGTTTTCCGGCGGCATAACCCATATAGAATTCATTCGAACCCACGGTATAGCTTTCCACGCCGATGCCAAAGACCTTGCTTTCCACACAGTCAATGACATGGGGCAACGGCTCCGCAAAGATTTCGTCCAGTGCATTTTTCAAGCGCAGTCGTGGCGTAAGGCGATCGGCGGGTACATCTTTTAACCCGTCGGGGATCCACACGTTGTTTAATATTTTGTCGTTCATGTTCTTGCCGATTTCGTTGGCGATGCGGCGGCTCAGGATGCAATGGTTGATCCAATAACGGCGCGTAGCTTCGTCCGGGGAGGATAGGGTTAAGTTATCCTTCACCATCGGATGCCCGTAACAAGTTGGGTTAAAGTCAATGCCGATGTTATTTTTAAGCGCAAATTCCACCCATGGTTTGAAATGGCGGTATTCGATTTTGTCGCGTTCGATTTGTTCACCGTTTTCGGCCACGGCGTAGCTGGCGTGCAGGTTGATTCGTTTTTTGCCCGGAATCATTGCGCAAGCCTTCATGAAATCCGCCGTCAGTTCATCAAAATTACGTGCCTTGCCGGGGTAGCTGCCCGTTACTTGGATGCCGCCCCCCGCGCCGCCGTTGTCAAATCCCGTAACGTCGTCGCCTTGCCAGCAGTGGATGGAGATGGGTTTATTCGCCAGCAATTGCATAGCCGCTTCTGTGTCTACGCCGATGGCTTGGTAGGTTGTCTTTGCCCGTTCGTATGCATTCATAATAATTACTCCTTTATGATCGTTTCATATGTGCTGCGCTTATCATGGCAAAAAACGCACTTTGCGGAATATAATCCGGCACGCTGTTGCCCGAACCCAGCGCGTAACCGCCGATTTTTGCGGAACGCTCAAGCATGGCATTGGCGCGTGCGGTGATTTCTTCCGCTTTTGCCGTGCATAGAAAATGCAAATCCATGCCACCCATAATAGCGATGCGGCCTTTGTATGTTTCGTAGCAATCCTCCACCGGTGTGATGGCGTCTTCGTAGCTGTGCTTGCCGTCATATTTCATGTCGCTAATAATGTCTTCCATGATTTTGTCGGCTTGGCCGCAGGAGTGCAGGAAGATGGGTTTGTTGTGCTTGTGTGCCACTTCAACGATTTTTTTGTGCCAGGGGAATACATATTTGCGCATATCTGCCGGGCTTAGCATCGTTTGTGTTTTAAATCCCCAGTCGTCATTGGAAATAATACAGGGCACGCTTTCGCGCTCGATGAATTGTTCATAATATTTTACCAACCGACTGCCCACGCCATCAAAAATAAGCTGCGCCAGTTCCGGCTCGTCATAAAGCATCATGCACAGGTTATCGTAACCCACCAGCCCAATCACGTTTTCCAACACACCGCCCGGCCCGAAAACAATGAGCCCCATACCCTCGGGCAATACTTCCTCCGCTTTTTGCATGGTTGTTTCGTTGTCGAATGATTCTACATTTGGCCATTCGTATTTTTCGTAGGTTTCCCAATCGACAATGGTGTTGGCATCATTAAGCGAAATGGTGGACATTCGATCCTTTGAATTTTGCGGGAAGTAAAATCCCGATCCATGTAGGGTGCAATAGTCATATCCGGCATTTTTGAACGCGTAGATGTTGCGGCGCATTAAATCGTGGCCATCGTTTTTTACGGGGGCTTCGCCGTTATTTAATCGTTCATACAGCGCATCGTTCAAGAAAAACTCGAACAAAACCGGCCTGTCGGGTACTTCCTTCTTTAGCACCTTCAACAATTGCCTGTAATCGGGTTTCATTCCTTCACCTCGCATAACGTTATAACCGAATAGGGCGGGATAACGATGCTGTCTTGCACCATTCCTTTTTCAACATGTTCGTCGTTGACTTCCCCTTCGGTGATATATAAACGATATCTTTGCGCACTTTCGAGCGTTATGGCTTGCGCATTTGCGCTCGTATTGATCATAACGATGGTCGTACCCTGTTGCGCATGCGAAAATGCCGAGGCCATGAGGTCTTCGTTTCCGCCGTTTAAATCAACGCCGATACGTACTGCGCCGGGGCGGATGTATTTGTAAAAATGCTTGGCTACATTGTAGTTATGCCGCGGCCATTGGTTGGGCACGTTAAAAAGCGAGTACATCCATGGTTCTTTTGTGATGGCTTCATGCCCTTGCCAATATACCCACGCAGATATATTGCCGTGGATAAGTGCCGATTGGATCGCCACGGCAAGATCAAGCCCACCCAATGCATTTTCTTCACGCCACACATGCTTGTAGCTTGAGGTTTCGGTCATCCATAATTTGCGCTCGTCTCCGATTAACGCCCGCTCCGCTTTCCAAAAATTGTGCAATAGCTCCGGCTTGGTGGCGATGATGCCGTCGTTGTAACCATGGTGGGCAAAGATGAAATCCTTCATGGCTTCTTCGCTTGCGGGGGTATAGTCCGGCCCTTCGTGTTTGTTGCCGTTAACGCCCAGCAATGCGTGGTGAAAGCGTTGCGGCGGGTTCCATGTCCATTCGTCGTGTTCTTGTTCCAACATACCCTCCGCGCCAAAGATGAACACATCAGGAAAGGATTGGTGAATAATAGGTGCTACGACGTTTAACATATCCACATAGGTGTATGCGCTGTAGGATGCGCTGCTGTAAGTTTGGTCAAACAGCGGCTCGTTTTGTGGGCTAATGGCGTATACATCCACGCCGATTTCTTTGTATGCCGTAAGCGTTTCCACCAGCCAATGCCCAAAGTCTTCGTAATGCTCCGGCTTGAGGGAATTTTTTTCGTCGGTTAATTTGCGTGTGTGGTTATTGTATTTCCATTGACCGGGCGGCGACCAAACGGAGAGGATTATTTTTAGCGGGATGTCCAATTCCTTGGCGCGTTCGTGCAATAATTTTACAAACGGCCTTTGTTTGTCCCATGTACTGTTTTGCTCATTGGTGGCGTTTGTGGAGGTAAACGGTACATGCGCATAAGGTTCGTTGCGCCACATGGTGATGCCCAAATCCAACAAAACCATGTCAACCCATTCCCTTACGATGGGCGTGTCGCCGGGTGGGTTGTTCCACCATGCATCATACGAACCGAAGAAGCCGAAGCCGTCTATCGTTTGATAGGTTTTTGTTTGATCCAATGTGAGTGTAATCATGGTCTGCCCTCCAAGGTTATGATTGAATTTGCGGGGATTTCTACAAAGCCGTTTACCGCTTCAACTTGTGTAAAAGCGATGTCCGTGCCTGTAGTGATGAACATATCAAATACCCCGCCGCCTTCAATTTCCAATTGATATACCGCTTCGTCGGGGTTGACGATAATGATTTTTATTTCGTCGCCGTATTGCCATGCGGTTATCAACACATTTGATTGATCCAGGGTATGCGTGGCACCGACACGCACCGCACCGGGGCGTATGCGGAAGAAATGCGTCAACACGGGGATGTTTGCGCCACCTACACTTTGGTGGATGAACCATGCGGACACATTGCCGTGGTATAGGGCGATTTGCACCTCCATGGCAAGCAATAACGCACCCGCGTCATAACCTTCGGAATGCCACATGCCGGAAAGGTTGTGCGCGTGGAATTGCGTATTCCAAATGGGATGCACGCCACCCACCGCGTCGTAAAAACGTTGCCATTCATCCACGGAATTGCTTGTGATGGCATCCAAGGTTGCCCCGCCGCGTTCACTGTGGACGGCAAACGCATCAAAATGTGCCGCCATGCCATCGGTGCGCAGGATCACATTTGTAAAATCGCTCCACCCAAGCGCCCAATCGGCAACTTCGAAAGTGCGCACGTTGGACGGGCCGAAGATTTTGATGTCGGGCAAAGCCGCGCGTATGAGGGGGGATGCAGCGGCCATCATGGCAATGTAGGTTTCCCGCGTGTGTTCGCTCGGTGCCCACAAGGGTTCGTGCGCCAGGCTTACACCGTATACATTCAAACCCGCGTCAATGAAGGTTTGCACATTTTCGACCACCCACTGTGCGAACGCGACGTAATGCTCCGGCAGCAATACATAACCCTCCATCATGTGTTGCGGCGGTGACATAACCGATAAGAGCACGCGAACGTTTTCATCCAAATCGGTTGGGGGGGTATTGTGTATGTTCAAGCGCACCATGGAAGCATCAGGGAGGTTCAGGTTGATACCATCGGTGCCCAAGCCCTCAATGGTTTGGAAGTATTCGCCACGATGAATGCGCAACACACCGTCGCCCGTTTCCGGCGGATGTATCCACAAAACCAATTCGCTAGTTTCATTGCTGTAGTCGCCTTGGCGCACGCGCACGCGGAAGCGTAAATACCCCGCCGTGTCCGTCGCCGCGGTAAACACCGGATCAATGATTTCCCAGTCCAAGTAAAATGCCCAACGGCGGATAAAGCTTTCTGCGATAACCAGCGCGGCATCATACGTTTGCGCGAAGGAATCGCCGGTGACAAACGTAGTGCCGCCGTTGCTTACGCGTTGCAATGCACGCACCGCCAATTCCACATCGCGTTGTGTTAGGTTTAAGTCCGTTGGTGCACTTTCGCGGTAGGTGCCGCTGATTAACGTGATGATTGAATGTGCAGGAATGTGCAAGATTTCGTTGCTCGTTATGGTGCCGACGTGCTCGATTGTGTCCGAACTGCCATCGGTGAGCAGGATGTCAAAGACATAGCTCCCCAGCCCGCTAAAGGGCACTTCGAAGGACTGATCCTCCGTATTAACGATGACAACGGTCGCATTGCCCAGCCCGTCATGCACAAACGCCGACACCGTGGGCATATCGTCTTCAAAACCAACAAACGCCGCTCCAATGCGTACTGCCCCCGGGCGTATATAACGATAAAAATGTCGGCTCGCACTGTATTTGTACAAAGGCCAACCCCGCACAAAGTTCATCAACGAAAATTCCGACGGATGTACGCGGCTGTGGCCTTCTTGCCCCTGCCAATACACCCACGCGCTTATATCTCCGTGGAGGATCGCGGATTGTATTGCCGCCGCCAGCGATAATGCGCCGGGTCGTTGGTCACTTTCATCCAACCAAGTGTGAAAATACCCCGAGGTTTCCGTCATCCAAACCCGTGCGTCGGGGCCAATCAAATCCCGCTCCGCCGCCCAAAATCCATCCAAAGCACTGGCCTCCGTAGCGACCAGCCCATCCGCGTATCCATGGTGCGCAAAGACAAAGTTATGCAATGCTTCTTCGCTTGCGTGGCTGACAATGCGCTGATGAAACGAAGTGCCCCAGCTGCTATGTTCATGTTCGAGCATCCCTTCCGCGCCGAAGATATACACATCGGGAAAATAACGCGAAATAATGGGCGACACCACATTTAACATATCCGTATACGAAATGCTCGAATAAAACGCGCTGTTGTACCCTTGCCAACCAAAAGCGGGTTCATTTTGCGGGCTGATGGCGTATACCTCCACGCCAATGTCGCGGTACATTTCCAATACATCCACCAGCCAATAAGCGAAGCGTTCGTAGTAATGCGGCCAAAGGAAATTGGGTTCGGGGTGAATCGGGCTGCGCGTGGTGCCGGAAATCTTCCATTCGCCCGGCGGCGACCATACCGTAAGGATAATGCGTAAGGGCACGCCCAGTTCCAACGCACGGTCGTTTAATGCCTTCACAAAATATTTTTGCTCGTCCCAGTTGGAATCCTGCGGATTGGTGGTTTGCAATGAATAAGGAGGCACGAAGGGATAGGGTTCATTACGCCACATGGTCAATCCCAAATCAATCAGCACGGTGTCAATCCATGCCAATGCCTCCGGCGTGTCAAACGGTGCGCTGGACCACCACACATCATGAGCACCGAAAAAACCGAAGCCTTCCATCGTTTGATGGTTTATGCGCGGGTCGAGCCGCAACCCATGCGCGAATGTGTCTATTTGTGCGTGATATTGATCGAATCGGTCAGCATCGGTTTCATAACCGTTTTCGTTTTCATCACCACCGCGCAATACAAGCAAAATAACCGCGACCGCAATCATCACCATTGCAACCGCTATCAAAGCCAAATATTTTTTCTTCATCGATGCATCTCCCACCATTCGTTCACTTCACGATTAATGTCATGTCCGCCGTTGGCATAAAAAAAATTGAGCCAATGGTTAAATTGGTTATCCACATCATTTTCGACGATGGCAATAATGGCGAATTCAACAAAACGCATTGCCAGTGTGGCGTTAAATGTCGCTTCCGAAAGTGTTTCAACACCCCAGCGGGGCGAAGGCACGATATATCCCGCCGCGCGTTTATCGCCCGTGGTAAACAAACTGCGCGAACCGAGCGTCATATTCCACATGGCCCAATTCGCTTCCCATGCGTCGTGTGCCGTGCCGTGTTGCAACCAGTTGTTTATACGCTCGTAGGCACCCAGTGTGCGAAATTCGCGCGCGTGATAAAGTTCGTTTGCGCCGATACCCCGTTGCATCGCCTCCACGGCCAAAAGCGCGGCGCTGTGTTGAATATCTGCCACGTATCCCGTACCCGTAGCCAGCGCATTCCAAAATTCCATATTCCCGGCGGGCGAGGTTTCCCATTCGTGGTTGGTCACCCATGCGGGTCGATATTCGCCTTCGTTAATAATGGCGGTCGTCAAATTAAACATGTGCATAATCGCTTCGGGGTTTTGCGCACGCACGCTTATCATCAACGCATTGTTATAACCGGCGTCGGATATGATGCGAACGGGTTGCCCGTCATAACGCATCAGCGGGATGGCAACCAAATCATCATGCGGATGCGCCATGATAAAACTACGCCCGGCAGAGCCATTCGGTAACTGCGACCCATCCGCCATAAGCCCGGCGTGCCGATTCGCAAAATCATAAGCAATGTCTTCTTGGTTTTTGGCGGCAAAATCGACGGCCAAGATGCCCTCGTTATACCAATCCGCCATTTGTTGCCACAGGCGTTGCATTTCCGGTTGGGTACGCCCCCATACAAGCGCGCCGTCTTGTTCTATCCACAAACTGGTAGCACCAAACATGGGCATAAGAAATTCCATTACTTGTAAATTGTTATCCATGGCAATGGCATGCCCGCCGGTATAATCACGGATGCGCCGCGCCAAGGCGTTAAAATCATCAAAATTACGAGGCACAACCCCGTCGTTCAACTGATCCAATAATTCAGCAGACACCCAAAAATAAACAAAATCCCCGCTTCCGGCGGGTTGCGGCAAGCCCATTAAACGCCCGTCAAACGTCCAAGCTTGTAACGCACGCGGGTCTTGGGCGAATAATTCCTTCACTTGGTCGGAGGCGTATCGTTCGAAGATATCCGTCAAGTCCATGACCAACCCGCCCTCAATGGCACGCACGGCAAGCGAGGTATACAAAGGCATGACATCAGGCAAATTGCCCGTGGCAAAAGCCAAATTAATCATCATGTCAAAATCCGTTCCCCACATGGGTGCAGTAAACAGGTTGGTCAAACGGATATTTAAATGTTCATAGTAAGCGTCCGTCCACCAATTATTATTTTCGTCGCGCCCATCATCGAAGCCCATCCAATAAGCCAAAATGCGCGCTTGCGTAATTTCTATCGTTTCACCGGATCGGCCGGGGTTATTCGTCGATGTTTCCGACGGGGCATCGGATGAACGCAATGTAAAAAACAATCCTGCGCCCGCAAGCAAAATGATGAACGTAACCGAAGCAATAATTTTAAAGTTTAATCGTCTTCGCATCAGGATGCGTCCCTTGGATTAAAAAATGTGTGACGGCTGCGTTTGCAAGCGTCAATCGTTCTTCCATGGATTTGCCATGCATGGAAGCCACGATGTACCCGCCGTTAAAGGTATCACCGGCGCCGGCAGTGCGTACCGGTTTTTCCACATAGGCTTGCGGCACGGTAGCCGTTCCGTATTTGAATGATGCGGCACAAGCGAAATGGGGCGTATGGATGACCAACTCATCAAAACCCAGTTTCGCCCGCACAGCTTCGGTATTCTCAGGCGCGAAGGGTTCATCAAACATTTCGAAAATAATTGCGCCTTCGTGTTCGTTGACGCTTAATGTGACGGGGATGTGTATTGAATTTAACAAATCCAGCGTGGTTCTCAGTGAAGCTTCATCGCGCTTGCGGATGTCCGCAAAGTCGAAGAAAAATCGGCGAGGCTTACCGTCATCGGGTATCATCGCACACATACCCCGTATGATTTCATCAAACGAAGGGATTAACGACCAGTAACCCATACCGATGACATCGGCATCCGTTAGGATTTTTTGCAACTCTTTTACATTGCTTGTGATCAATTGCCAATTGACCCCCAGCACTGCTTCCATGTCAGACATAAGGATTTTCCCGTCATCAAATTCCAGCACATGGGTAACGGAGGGGTCGGCGATGGATATTACTTTTGCTACTTTATTGCAATTTTCAAAAACGGGATGCAAGCTGTTTTTGCCAAATAGACCCACCATGGTCGTATCCGCACCCAATAACGCGGCGGCATATCCGATGTTGGCAACAAAACCGCCTTGCACGGTGCGCTTTTTGATTAGCTCAATCCCCACGCCGCCACTGCCTGCGGCGGTGATTCGATCGGCAAAACCGGTCATCCTGTCAATGAGGTTTACTTCCGTTTGGGATATGCGGCTACCCACCAAAGACCATTGTTCATCCACAAAACCATCCGCGAACATCGCCAAATTTTTCATATACGCCCCCTGCCAATGCTTCCGAATATTTTCATATGTTTCGCCACGTCTTCAAACACGGCCATTTCCATTTTTTGTGTGAAGTTCACATAGTTGGATGCATCTATCGTTGCTAACACACGTTCTTGTAACGAAGTGGCTACGTTGATTTTTGTAATCCCATGTTTTATGCACGTTTTAAAATCGTCGTCGCTGATGCCGCTACCACCGTGGAGTACGAGCGGTACTTGCACGGCTTCATTGATTTGTTTTAACCGGTCCATTTGCAAATCGGGTTTTTTTACATAGGGGCCATGTGCGTTGCCGATGGCCACCGCCAGAAAGTCGCACCCTGTGCGTTTTACAAATTCATGCGCTTGCGCCGGGTCGGTTAAGCATTCGTTTATATCTTCATGTCCGCCTGCTTCCGTGCCACCCACTACGCCCAATTCCGCTTCCACGTCCGCGCCCATGGCATGGGCAATACGCACGATTTCGGCGGATAACTGCACGTTTTCGTCAAATGGCAGCGCTGCTCCGTCGTACATGACGGAACCAACGCCGTATTTCAAACTTTGCATTATCGCTTCGAAGGTAATGCCGTGGTCATAATGCACCGCCACAGGAACGCTCGCTTCCCTGGCCGCTTGCAACATCATGGGGAACATCAAGTGCATGGGCGTATGCGGCAATTGCACTTCCGCCAATTGCAATATGATTGGTGAATTCAATTCTTCTGCGGCGGCGATTGCACCCTTCACCGCTTCCATGTTCAATAAGTTAAATGCGCCAACGCCATAATGTTCAGTCTGCGCATGGTGCAAAATCGATTTCATGCTTACCAGTGCCATTAATAATCACCACACAATAAATATTGGGCAGGTTCGTCTTCTTCAATTTCGGCGAAGCGCTTCGGTACCTCCAAGAAAACATTGTCCGTCATATCGTCATTGATGGAGCTTACCTCACCCACGATTAAATCCCCCGCACCCTTCTTTGCCCAAAAACGGTGATGCAACCCGGGCGGCAAGGTAATGCTGTTGCCTTTCGTTATTTCAACCACGCACCCCGGCGGGAAGGTACGCCAAAAACCGTCCATCTTTACTTTCACTTCACGTTCGTTGCACAACTTTCCGTCTGCGGCGGAATTGTACAACTCCAACATTAAAACACCGCCACCACGGTTGATGATGTCCTCTGTTTTGATTATGTGAAAGTGAAAGGGGATTTCCTGCTCGGTTTCGTGAAGTTGAAAGATCATCTTTTCGGCATAGGGGGTGCCGACGGTGGGGTCGTTTGCGTTTCCATTGCGCACCGTGAATAACACGGCACCCACGCGCGGGAAATCACCCGTGCCGAAATCGGTAACATCCCAGCCCAGTCCCACCGCTTTGATATTTTCAATATCATGCTTTTTCCATTCGGATGGCGGCCAGTATGCAAAATCCGGCAGACGGTAATGATTCGCTTCCAACGCATGTATGGCGTGTGATATCGCCGCGTTTATTTCAGATCGTTTCATAATCTCGCACCAATTTCTTTGCGGTTTAGGTTGCGTCCGATGACATTGAGCATCGGCGTGCCTTCCGCTTTCATGATGTTTATATAACCGGGGGTTGCGTTCACCAAGAACCCGCCGATATAACCTTTGACGCGCAGTACATTGCCGCATTCGGGCGCAAACAATGAAGTGACAACGCTTTCTACGTCTTGGTTTTCGATGACTGGGGCAAAGGAAGCGCTTTGATAAATGAACGCATGGTTGATATCTGCTTTGTGCCCTGTATCGCCGGGTTTGGCATTTTTTATTGCTTCGTAATCCGCATCGGTAAACCCGCTGTCTGTAATGACGGGCACATCACCATCGTATGATGCACCCCGATTAAGCACGATAATACCCGTGCCATACACTTGCGACGCAAAGAGTTTTTCGTCTTCTTCGTTCATTTGTGCAACGCCGCTGATAATGGTGGCGATCGTACCGATTTGTACGCGGTCTTTAAAAATCGGTGCTTTCATCACTTCGAAAAAGTCGCCCAGCGTAAATACGCCCGACGGTTCCACGATAATGCGGTCACAGGTTTCAGCCAATTTGGCCAGCGTCTTTACGAAATTTACTTTCAAATCGCAACAAATACATCCGCCGGTTAATTCCATGACGGTTAAGTCATCGTCTTCTTTTAATATGGCGGTGTCCACGCCTGCGCGGCCAAATTCATTTTCAACTACCGCAACGCGTTCGCCGGATTTCGCCAGATATTTGACATAACCCTTGATAAATGTGGTTTTGCCCGCGCCCAGCAACCCCGTAATTAAATCTACCGTGGCCATGACGAAATCCGTTTCAACACATCATTTGCATCTTCTTCATTGCGGATATTGCAAATATTTAAAGCAAGACCCTTTGCAGGCAGGTTTTCCATGACGACATCCAAGTCATGCTTCCTAAACACATCCAAGTACAGCGATTTTTTTGCGTTTAATATTTTTTTGCATACATCCACCCAGCGATACAATTCATCTTGCCCGGCACCCGGCACCCATTGGATGGCATGCAATTCGGGTATTGCAAGCAGCGAATCCAAGTGTTGTAACGCACCGGGGCCGTCCAAGTGGTAAATACTCTTACCGTAATGCTTGCATTCGCGGATGATCCCCGGTAAAAAAAACTCGTCAAACATATCCTTGCTAACCATGCAGGAAAAATCATTGCTGGGGATGTACATTTTTTCATCATCCACCAGGTGCAACCACGACGCAATGGGCTGCCCTTCGCGTCTGAGCCAATCTACATAGTAATCATATATGGGGAAATATTCTGCATAGGAAGATTCCAACCAAGCCTTTATCGCATCGGGATTGTCATACATGTCCATGGCCAGCGCTTCGTTGCCGCGCAATGCGGCCAAGTGATCGCCGCCGGGGTGGAAGTCTGACAACCCAACGATGAACTTTCCCTTGCCGCGTTCCAACAAGAGCGCGGTATATTTTTCCAATTTTTTTGCCAGCGGATGGTTCATGTCCATGATGGCTTTGTCTTTTTCCCAATCGGTTACGCAGGGGTCTGTCCACGCGGTTTCAAGCCCAAAAGTGTACGGGCAGCCCGCCCATGCAGATAAAATACCGGGCCCCAGATTCGGGCTTAACAACGGCAACGCATCTGCAAAATACACGAAATTTTCCATGTATTGCGCATCCGCTTCCGCACGATATTCAACGTCCAGCCACCAATCTTCTTTGGTGGCATGGTGTTTTTGTGTGATGGGCTTCGCGTTGGCTTTGGGATACACGATGCGGGCAAATGGGCGATCGGTATCTTCATGGTGCCAAAACGTTTCAATGCGACGCTTGGCTTGTTCATAATCCGGTTTGAGTGCAAACATATTATTTCCCCCAATGTTTTTCTATTTGGTTGCGCGTGATTTGCACGGCGCGGCGTGGTTTTGTCATGTCGCCCACGGTGGTTAATACATCGCGGAAGGCGATTTCCAACTTGCACCCCCGTGCGGCGGTTAGTGATTTTTGTATGTGCTTGGCAAACGCGTCTTCGTCCAATGTTTTGCCCACACCCACAAAGTTGGGGCCGGGCTTGCGGAAGTATATCGTTTGCGTACCGCGTAATGCCTCACCCATGAATGCTTCATCGCACCAATTTGAAATAGAAAGCTTGCGCAAATTGTTGAGCTTACGCAAGCATGGTTCCCATATACGATGCACCGGTTCGCAACACGCATAAGAAAATAAATCAAATTCTGCGGCGATGCGTTGGTAGGACGGAAAGAAAAATTCAGCATACGCCTCGGCAGATATGCCTTCGGTTTCTTGCGAGTCCGCATACCCCCACAACACGTTATCAGGATGGAAGCCAAAACTCCCCTGCCACACCCAATCGTTGCCGTTGTTTGGTATGTTTTCTTGTTTGATCAAACGGAAATATTCCACATGTGCATCCGTCAGGCGCTCCATCATTTGCAAGACAAGCTCCGGGTAATCAAAGAGTGCCACGTACATAGCTTCCATGCCCATGAGTTTTACGATTTCTTGCGTGGCACTGGCTGCATAGGCATACCCGTTAACCACGCGTGTCGGCAAAATATCGCCGATAATATCTTCAACCATGGCTTTTTCGTTTAATGTCGATTCTTTGTCGAGCGAAATAATCGGCGCACCCAACTTGTGAAAATCATCGCGCAAATCTTTGATGACATGGTTATATAAAAATGCAAGACCTTCCCCATGGTGACGCGAAACTTCGATGCCAAACAGAACAAAACGCGTATGCCACGCAATGTCATATGTCTTCGGCACAACGCGGTCGTCATCAACAAATAAGTGGTTTAACATATTTCCATATATGTTCCACTCAATATTGCGCGCAAAGTCGGAAGTCGTTTTAAGCGGTGGTGTCAATTCATGGCTGAACGGGCCTACCTCAAAATGAATGGGTACATCGTTGCCGATGAGCGCGTTGTGGTTATGCCACATTTCTTCACGTTTTTGCATGATGGGCAAATGTGCGTATTCCTGTTGCTGCTTTGCAAGCTCGCGCAATATAACGCGGTCACTTTGCGAAATCATAGTGTGTGTACCCAAATAATCATTTCGCCTGCGGTCCGGTTTGCCCACAGGTAATAAGGAATCCATTTCAAGTTTACATCAAAATAAGAAGCGGTTGACGCTTTCACATACAATGCACCGCTTGGATATGTTTGACTCAAAAATTTTCCCGGTGAATGTAATATAACTGCTCCACCCAAAAAGTCAGGTTCAAATTCTTCATTAAACACGGCCTCTTTTGATAAAAATACACGGTGCAGATCCGCTCCGTTATCGGCCTCTTCAAGGCAATACACCACCGGCCCGCGCATGACAGCGACCTTGCCGATGTTTTCACGTACATGGGCGTTGGATTGCAAAACGGTGACATGCATATCAAATACCAATTCAATCACATCACCCGATGATAACCCTTCAAATACCGCGTATCCGTCTTGTACTGTGTGAGGCATGTCAATGCGGTATGATTCGCACCAGCTTGGGATGCGCACGGCGAGTTTTTCGGGGGGTGCGTCTTTTATCGTTATTTTTATTCGTCCGTCATGGGGGTAGTTGGTTTCGACTTCAATTTTATCTTCCACCAAACCCGTTGCAAACAAATTCAAATATAATGTTTCGTCTTTTTGCGCGAATACATAATTGCTCAGCGAAACAAGCATCCGCGCAATGTTTGGCGGGCAACATGAAGTGCTGAACCATTTTTGCCGCTGTACTTTCACATGTTTGCGGCCGCCGTCCTTCTCGCACGAAGCGGGCACCACTTCCAACGGGTTTACATAAAAAAAGCTTTTTCCGTCTGCCGCCATGCCGCTGATGATGCCGTTATACAATGCACGCTCCATGACATCGGCGTATTCACGGAGCGGCTCGATGTCAAACAGGCGCTTCGCGAAGAACACCAGTGCAATCGACGCACATGTTTCGGCATACACCGTATCGTTGGGCAAGTCATAATCATAGGTAAACGCCTCGCCGTGGTGGGTAGCACCCACGCCGCCGGTGATATACATTTGCTTGTTGATCACATTGCGCCACAAATTTTTGCACACATCCAGTAATGGTGCATCGTTGGTTGCATGCGCCACATCCAACACGCCGCTGTACATATATAACGCACGCACCGCATGGCCTACGGCTACGGTTTGTTCGCGGATGGGTTTGTGCGTTTGGAAGTATTCGTGGTCTGTTGCACCGGCGGTATCCTCGCCGTCAAAATAAAGCGGTAATCTTCCGCGTTCGTCCACGAAATATTTCGCCAGCTTTAAATGTTTTTCATTTTTCGTAACGTCATAGAGCTTAACCAACGCCAATTCAATTTCCTGATGGCCGCAATATCCGCGGATTTTATCTTCGCCAAACGTGGCATCAATCAAATCCGCGTACTTCATCATGGAATTGAGCAGCTTGTCCTTGCCCGTGGCTTTGTAATACACAATCGCCGCTTCAAGGAAATGACCCAAGCAATATAACTCATGCTCGTCACGCAAATTTTTAAAGCGCTTGTCGAGTCCGTTGTTGATGAAAAAGGAATTTAAGTACCCGTCCGGTTGTTGGGCGGCTACAATATCGTCGATGGCACCGTCTACAATGGCTTCCAACTCCGCATCGGGGTGCCAAGTCAAACTGTGTGCGGCGGCTTCTATCCACTTAGCGCCGTCGCTGTCTTGATACACAAATCCGCCGTGTTTGCCTGCTTGCGCGCCCGATGCCACGCGGAAATTTTGCATAAAAAAACTGGGCTCTGCATCAGGCACGCGGTCGTTGAGCGCTTCCCATTGGTAAGGGATGACTTCTGTGCGCGCCAACTCCATCAAATTGCGCCAAAATCCGCCGGTTATATTGAATGTCGCGAGGCGCTTGCGACGCGTGACATTCAGTATATCGAATGCCGTATGCGGCATTGTGCATTTATTCCCGTCAACTTTCATTGAGTTCCCCCAATGTTTCGATAACTGCTATTGCTTGGTCAACATGCATTTCATCCATCAGCGGCTTGGCGGGTGATAAAACAAAACCACCGTCGTCTTTAAATAAATGGTGCAAACGCTTGATTTCCGTTTCGATTTCCTTGGGGGTGCCATGGCATAGAATGCCTTGCGAACCCAAGCAGCCCCAAAAGGACATTTTTTTGCCCCATTTTTCTTTTAACACTTCGGGTGCCATGCCGTTCGCTTCGGGCTGCACGCTTTCATGGCAATCGAGACCAATTTCTATAAGGTCGTCATAGATTTCGGCAATACTGCCGCACGAATGTTGGATGGTTTTTTTGCCTTGTTTTTTTGCCTCGGCGTATATCCGCGCCCAACAAGGTTTTAAGAACTTGCGCCAACGGTCAGGCCCCATAATGACACCGCGTTGGTCGCCCCAGTCGTCGCCAAACATGAAAGCATCTGCGGGCACATCCGCACAAGTCTTAATCATGGCAATGTAATTATCGGTAATGCGTGTTGTCATCTCGGCATAAAAATCTTCGTCGGTAATCATATCCATGAGTACATTTTCAAACCCGCGCAACTTCCACGAATGTTCGAAAATACCCCATCCCATGTCGATGATGCGGTAGTGTTCGGTATCGGCGTTGTACGCTTCGATGGCGGCAGCTTTACGTTCCAAAATAGGCGTGACAAAAGCAGCCTCCCCCGGGAAGTCATATCCATCCAGGGTTGGTTCATCTAATGGCGGCGTTTCCAAATGCCACGGTCGTTTGTCCATGCGCCATATCGCCCCATACACATCCTTTTGACGGATATCGTCATATGGGGTGAACAGTTGCGTGTCTATCCAAAGGCTATTGGTCGTAAACCGGCGCAACTTTTTTGTGCGCCAGTTTTCATCTTTGTAATATGCCGCTATTTTTTGCTCAAGCTCGTACTCGATAAATAAATTATACGGTGTAACGCTTGTACCTTCATGGTTCAAGCGTTTTGTGATGATCTCCCGTGCTGTCATTTATTTGTACCTTGGCAGCCAATCGCCGTGTGCTTCGATTAAGTCATCCACCATGGCAACGATGCTATCAATCGGCAATTCTGCTGCGGTGTGCGGGTCAAGGAATGCGGCTTGATATACATGTTCTTTTTTCAGTGTCACTGCCGCTTCAATGGCTACGAGGTGTACATTCACGTGCGTCATGTTCATGGCGGCGAGCTGTACGGGCAATTTGCCTACCGCACAAGGATTAACACCGTGGTTGTCAATCATGCAGGGTACTTCTACGCATGCTTCCTTGGGCAAGTTTTCGATAAGGCCGTTATTAATGACGTTGCCACCCACTTTAAGCGGCGTACCCGTTACCATGGCTTCCATGATGAAAGAAGCATATTCGTGCGAACGTACATGCTTGCGGCCGATTGAGTTGGCGGTCAACTCATGGTATTCCTTGGCCCAATTGGCGATTTGCTCTACGCAACGGCGGGGGTATTCATCCAAGGGGATGTTGTATTTTTCGATGAGTTCGGGATACGCTTTCTTGATGAACCACGGAGTATATTCCGCATTGTGTTCACTGGATTCGGTACAGTAGTAGCCGAATTTATCTATATATTCAAAGCGCGTCATGTCATGATGCTTTTCAGTTTCGTTTTTGATTTTTGCCAGGCGTTTGATTTCCGGGTACAGGTCAACGCCGTTTTTGTCATGGAGCTTGAGCAACCAACCCATGTGGTTAATGCCGGCAATCAGTTCTCTGCGGCCTTCCAATTTATCTTCCATGCCCAAGTGCTTGAGCAAATCTTGCGAGCAACCCTGCACACTGTGACACAGCCCCAGTGTTTTAACACCCGTGTAACGCTGCATAAATCCGCACAGCATGCTCATGGGGTTGGTGTAATTTAAAAACCATGCGTCCGGGCATACTTCTTCCATGTCCCGCGCAAAACCTTCCATGACGGGAATCGTGCGCAACGCACGCATGATGCCACCGATGCCCAGCGTATCACCGATGGTTTGTTTCAAACCGTACTTGGTGGGCACTTCAAAATCAATGATGGTACAAGGGTCGTACAACCCCACTTGAATGGCGTTGACCACAAAGTCTGCATCACGCAGTGCGTCTTTGCGGTTTTCCACACCAAGGTATGATTTGATGGTGGCTTTGTTTCCCAGGCCTTCATTAATCGCTTTCAATATCGTTTCGCTTTCCTTTAAGCGCTGCCCGTCTATGTCATAAAGCGCGAATTCGCTGTCGCCCAAAATCGGCGAGAGCATACTGTCGCCCAATACATTCCTTGCAAACACGGTGCTGCCTGCACCCATAAACGTAATTTTTGCCATATCATTTCCTCCTTAAAATGGGTATGTAAGCGGGGAAAGGCATAACGCCCATCCCCGCCAAAACCGATAATACTTAATTGCCGAAGAACGTGTCGATGATGTCTTCGAGTTGCTGACGGTATGCTTCCAAAAGTTGCGCAGGCATACCATTGCCTTCCATAATTTGAATGCCAATGCTGGTTATGATGTCTTGGATTTCGCCGATGTTGGTGCCAACGTCGAATGTATCCAAGCCGTTCATGGCCGCCAGCACGCGATCTGCGTCTTCGCCGGAGGCAAACATGGTGTGTACCCAGCCTTCACGGGTTGCGTTTTGGTATTGCGCGTTGGTGGCTTCACCGATGGGGCTTTCATACGCTTCTTCCGAGAAATAACGGAAGGAGTGACGCATTTCGGTAAGCATACGGTACACTTCATAAGGATTTTCTACGCCGCGCGGAATAGCGGGGCCGGCCAATATTCTACTCATGGAAAGATTGCCGCTTGTGTTGTTGGGTCCGATGGGGAAGGGCACACCGCCACGCACGCCAATGTGTTGGCCGCGGGGCGTCCAATCACCCAATGCCCACATTTCGGCTACGAAGAAGGCAGCGTCAATTTCGCCTTCACCGATGTGGTCATACCAATCGTTTACAGGGGGGTGACCCAAACCTTCGGTTTGGTAAATTTGATGTAGGAATTCGAATGCGCGAACTGTTTCCGGCAAATGGAAGCCACTGGTGAGTTCAGGTGTAATAAAGTGTCCGTCGTTGGAAGCAACGATTAACGGCATCAAGTGACGGGGGGTGCCGCGCAAACCGTACTGCACTACATTGCCATCCGGGCCGATAATGGTGGTTGCACGCAAATAATCAAGGAATACATCCCAAGTCCATTCGCCTCTTTCATAAAGCACGGAGGGAAGCTCAAGACCGGCAGCTTGAATCAAATCTTGACGATAAGCGAATACCGTGTTTTCTGTATTGAGTCTGCGGGATGCCACTGCATAATGATTCCCGCCAAAGAAGGTGCCGGGGCGTACCCACATATCGTCTTGCCAAATATCAGCGCCCGGGGGTGCAAAATCTTCGACTGCTTGAAGTAAGCCCATTTGCGCGGCTACCAACAATGCCGTCGTCGGCAATTCAACGATGTCGCCCAGCGGCGTGCCTGCCATTACGCTGGCAACAAACGCGGGGAATATTTCTTCATAACTAATGATTTCGTAGCGGATGCTCCAGCCGAATTCTTCGTAGATACGTTGCAAGTTGATCCAGCGCTGATCGAGATAATCGGGGTCTGCGATGGTGGGGTCCGGATCATGTGTTTGGTGGTCGGGCATCCAAGTTACCCACACAAATTCGCGCGGGGCGAATTCCGTTCCGGATACCGGGGGTGTTTCTTCATTGTTGTTTGCGTTTTGTTGGTTGTTTTCCGTCGGGGGGGGTGCGGGTGCATCGGTCGTGGTTGCCGGGGGGTCGTCTTGCGGGGGCGTGTCATTGTCGTTGCCGCCACATGCCGCAAGGAAAGCCAATGCCATAACCAACAGGGCTGCGATAAAACCGATTCTGATGCGATTCATTACGAATCCTCCTTATATATGTTAAAAATGTACTTCCCTCTGTGATGATTGCCTAGCCTACAATACCGCTTCTCTCCACTCCTTCCATAAAAAATCGTTGTATCCCAAAATAAAGGATAATAACCGGTGCGATAGCCAACAGAACCGCCGCACTTACCACCAAGGTAACAAAAGCACTGGAACCGATGCTGACACCGTGTTGCAAGAATCCGGGTAACGAAACAAGCCGCACGGGCATCAGGTTTAATTGTTGCATGAACATGGAGGCGAAAAAGGTGTCGTTGTATTGCCACACGAATGAAAACACGCTTACGGTAATAATGGCCGATGCGGCGTTGGGAAGCATGATGCTGACATACGTGCGCAACCATCCCGCACCATCAATCAACGCGGCTTCCTCTAAATCCTTAGGCAGTCCTTTAAAAAACTGCCGGAATATATAAATGAACAAACCGCTCCGCAACCCCATGCCAAGCGAGGACATGATTAACACCGGCCCAAAGGTGTTCAACAAATTTGTTTCCCACCCAAACGCGCCAAAAAAACGAAACTGCGTAAACAAACTAACCATATAACTCTGTACCGGCACGACGATGGATAGAATTACCACACCGAAAAGAACATTCTTGCCCGGGAAGTCAAACCGTGCAAAACCATACCCCGTCAATGAGCACGCAAGCACCTGCAATACCATGGCAGACAGCGCCAAGCCCATTGTCGTACCAAGCGTAGATACATAGTTCAAATGCGTAAACGCCATGCGGAAGTTCTCCAACGTAAACGTTTCCGGGATCAAGAATATTAATGGGTTAAAGACATCAACTTCGTCCATAAACGCGTCGGAAATAATACTGATGAGGGGCGTCAAAATAACAAACATGATGCCCGCCAAGATAATGCCGCGACCCAAACTAAGCCCCAGTTCGCGCAGGGTGTTCGCCATTTTTGCCGTGTTATTCTTTACCCGGACCCCTTTAAACATGGTAGAACACCTTCTTTGAAACAAAATACCCAATCACAACAAGCACAACACTAATCGCAAGTGAACTTGACAACGACATGGCCGCCGATAACCCAAAATTCATTCTGAAAAACGCCGTTTCGTGCGCCAGTTCAACCACTTCTGTCCGCGAGAACCCATCGATGATTGTATACACCACATTGGTCAAAACCAGCGGACTCACCAATGGGAAAGTCACCTTCCAAAACGTTTCATATGCCGTAGCGCCTTCGATTTTTGCTACTTCGTACATGGACGACGGCACGGATTGCAATGCCGCAAGGAAAATAATAATCTGCACGCCGGATGCGCGGATGATGATAAATAACTGCGCAATCGCATCCGCAATATAATTCGCTACTTGTAACGGCAAGCCGAAATCCGTAAGCATTACTAACAAAGCCATTGTATTAATGCCCGCCGCTGCTCCTGCCATATCGGGTGCCATGGATGTTACGCCGCCCGCAATGGCACGCGCCGCACCATCAAGCGCCGAGTTGATCGCCGGGGAAGCCATAATGACCGGCAAAAAGAATATCGCGCGTACAAATCCCCGCAGCGCGAATTTCCGGTTAATCAACATCGCCACAAACAAGCTGAAAAAGATAATTAACGGCACGGCAATTAACGTTTCTGTGATGGACTCCGTCAAGACGCGCAGAAATGTGGCGTGCTCCCTGAATGCGAAATTAAAGTTGTCCATGCCTACATAATTCAATTCAAAACGCTCCGCCACCGCCAAATCAACATGGTTTAAGCTGAACTGCGCACTGCGGAACAAATTGTATGCAAAGAAAATGATCATCCCCACGAGCCACGGCGCGATGAAAATGTAACCTATCATCATTTTTTTGTGGTGCATTTTCATTTGTAATTTTTTCATGCGCCCGTCCTCACAACGTAAAAGTCCATGGGTGCTACGGTTACATCACCAATGGTGGCAGGCAGCAGGCCGGTGTTGACATACACGCGCAAGCTTCCGCCAAACTCCGTCATGCTCACATTTGGGCCATGTATTTCAAACCGCGTAATGGGCGCGGTTCTCATACCGGCGAACACCTCATTGAATGCGCGATACATTGTGATGGCGTCCTCTATCCATACTTCGTAATGCGTGGAATACAGTTGCATATATTGTGTGAACGACATGGTTTCCATCGGTTCGTGTGTCCACAAGAAATGGGGTGCCGTGCCGGATGCCAACATGTGCAAGAAAATCAAATCATTATCAATGACATCAAACGCGTTAATGGCCGGGCCGGTATATTCCACATAACCACGCAAAACCATTTGCATAAACGGCACGCTGTGGTCAAGAATAAGAAAACGATCCGCTTGGGTAGGCACATCCAACAAATGACTCGCCGAAAACAGCGAATAATCGTTGCCGCCTACCACCATCATGGGGCCCATTTCGTCATACATACGGCGGATTTGCTCGGCGGCGATTAAACGAGCGCTTTCGCGGTCAATGGGATTGCGGCGGTGCAGGCTTTGCGAAACCATGTCACCCAAGTCTTCAAGTGCGATAGACCCCAACCCTGTCCTGCGAAATGCAGGAATAAATGCATCTATATGATAAGGAAGCACCGCCGGATGGATAATCAAATACACATCCGAACGAAACATGGTTGTGCGCATACTAAGCAATTCACGGGAAAAGGTCGTAAACACACCCACAAACCCTTGCATATCCTGTGCAACTTCCCTTGTGGTATTGAGTCCGCGGGAGTCGCGCCTGATAGACTGGAAGCGCACCGCCGGATAAAATCCGCCGCCGCCTTGTTCCAATAAGGCGATGAGATTATCGCGTTCGGCGGTCGAACCCAAACGCCGCAGGGGATTTACATTGGTAGCCAAATCATGGTTGGCACCACGGTTGAACCAACCCATCCATTGCATTTGGATATTGCTGATACCGCTTGTGTTTAATCTTTCGATGATGTCGGCAGCTTGGTTGTAAGTCGTCATGACAACGGTGGCGTTATACGGCACACCTACAATAAATTCGCGGCGCTCCACTGCGCCCAATATAGATAAGTAAAAGGGAATATCGCCCGCAACAGTAAGCGGTGATAATACATTTGTATCGATCAAATGCCTTCGATATGCCGATGCCATTCCGTTCACGTCGGCATCATCCCCCGCAAGGAAGATGTATTGTACGGTTATGTCGCCTTCATATATTTGTTGTTGCAATATGCGCATATTGCTGTTTTCGTCCAACAAGTTTACGGTGATGGTGTCGCTTTCACGCAAATTGAAATTAAACCAAGCGGTGTTAAATGAACTTAAACGCCCGGATACATCCGCGTGAATGGTAGTAAGCGCACTACCGTTTATGACATTTGCCAGCACGGCAGCACCATCTCGTGCAATGCCGAATACGGGCATACGGATGGGGTTTGTTTGCTGCGCGACTACACGCGCACCCATTGGGTCAAGTCCGTACACACGCCCGGTAAATGCTTCGTGCGCGGTTTTACCGTTATTAAATTCGATGAGTGCGCCACTGCCGCTGGGCACAAAGATGTATCCTTCTTCATCTATGCCGCCCGCGCCGAAATAACGCATCAACTCTAAGCCACGCAACAAATTTTCTTCACGCTCAGGGTTAATTTCCGACAAGGGAATGTTGACGGTCATGGTGTCGCCATCCAGCGTAAAATCGATGAACATACGGAATACATCAAGACTGATATCTGTTTCTATGCCGGCGAGTTCGTTGTCATAGATCAAATCCTCGAGCGTATAACCCGCGATGGCAAACATGCGGATAATCTCATTGCGCGAAGCCGGGGCGTTTATTGCACTGGGGTTGAGCCGTAAAAAACCGGGCATTTGACGCAATCGTGAAAAATGTCGCCTGAGTGCAATGCGGTCATCCGCATCAAGATGGACCATAATGCGTTCTTCGAGGCGGTCGCTATAGATTGTGGTAGGTACGCCGCGAATACCCAAATCCGTGGTGCCCAAAGTCAACTCCATGCGTACACCACCGGGAATCGACAAAAACACCACCTGGTCAAATGCGGCACTGTCGCGGTGTGACCAATAAGTAAGGGGGATGCGTGTTTCGTTAAAATAATGAAACCCTAAAACAGATTGCATGATATTTTGCTCATGCGCCAACGCCAGCGCATCATCACCTGCGAACAACGGGTTGGAATGCCAAACAAATGCGTTGCGTTTATCATACACGGCAAAGCTGCCGCTGCCTTCTATATCAACATACAAAACCAAATGGGCCGTTTCGTATACGGCAACCATGCCGGCTACGTCGGCGCGGTCGATAATTTGCAATGGGGTTGTTTGCACATTTGATGCGGAGGGCCACAAGTAATGAAAGTTATAATAACGCCCGCCGCGGTTGTAAAGAATAACCCCAACAACCGTAACCACAACCAACGCGAAGAAGCATATCAACGGCAACGCTTTTTTCAATCGTCTTTTCATATATGCCCCCCTACCTAAAAGCCAATTCCGTATAGATGTTAACGGCAAAGTTATACATCTGCTGCAACAAAACCATTAGGACGGTTCCCAGAAATACAATGATAAGCATGGCAAAAATTGTTAAAAATATAGTGCCCAATGCTTTGCCTGCACCATAATTTTGTACAGACACCATGGCGACATAAGCCAAAAAGATAAAATAAATCACCGCCGCCGTAATCACGATAAAAAAGAACGCGCTTTCCGTGTCGGTCATCAAATGGCTGGCCAGCGTCATCGGTAGCAACGTTAATATTAATGGCGTAAATGCATAGCAATTGCCCATGAAAATTTCTTTAAATTTCCCTTCGCCGTCGGTTAGGGAGGTAACCGCCCAATTGCTCAAACTCCACAACACAAGGATGGCAAAAATAGAAGCGCCGTCGCGGATGGAATTATGCATTTGCGGATGCGATGTGCTTACGGTAATGCTGCCGTATTGCTGCATAAACACGAATGATATCCAAAACAAGAAAAATAAAATAAATGCCGTACTCATTTTGCCTTCGTTCATGTGCTTCATGCGATAAAAGCCATCAAATGGGTGGCGCATAATATACAAAGGAAGCGCGATCTGCTCTTTTAATTTCTTCATGCGGGTCGCACCTTCTTCCTGACTTTTTTAACTACCCATACAGCGGGTTTGATAAATGCCAACCCGACTACAGCAAAAAATATCAAATAAAAATTGTCACGCATCAATTCTGTGCGATGACGGCGGAACGCGATGGAAAAATATTCTACGTCAATGCCGCGGCGCAAATAATTCATAGCCAAACGATTTTCTCCGGCGGCTAAGTATGCACGGCCTACGCCTACCAGTGCCAAGCGGAAGTTTGCGTCAATTTCTAGCACGCGGTGCCACATTTCCACTGCGCGGGTTACATCACCGTCGTACAAAAGCGCTACGGCTTCATTGATTAACCATCCCAACTCTGTCGGTTCATAAAAAGTGATTTCGCCGCGCAACGCATCCAAAACGAGAATGGTATCGTCCAGCACTGCCAGCGCGGTCGGTATGCGCTGCATGCCCAACACATTACCCGTACCGCCAAATACATATAAAAGATTACCTTCGCGGTCGTAGGTGTAAAGTCGCCCACGGTTGCGGTCCAATGCGGTGTACATGCCATTGCCCCGTGCTACGATATCAATAAATTGTGACGGTCCGCTAAATTGGCCCAACGCAGAATAATTCGCAGACCCCACGATTTCAATGTCCGTGAAATTGTGTAATACATCTTCCCCGGCGGGGTTTAGGCGTTGCACCTTTGCGCCTGCACCGGTGGCGAGGTTGGTGGTAAACACAAAGCCGTATTCATCAATATCCATGCCCGTAAATTCCGTTGGGATAAACAATTGCTGGCGTGCGCGTTGTTCTGCCGTTGAGATTAAGCGCCAAAACCAATCTATGGCGCTTACCGAAACTTGAATCGTGCCGAAATAACCCGTGAAGTTGCCGCGCGGGTCAAATCGCATGATGCCTTCGAACACACCGCGCACGATAACAAATTGCCGTCCTGCGTTGTCTACCGTGATCTTTAATGGGAAAAATTGAAAATGGTCGTCGATTTCGCCGAATTCCGGGCCGTTGTTAACGCGCAAGAAGTTGCCCTGTTGGTCGAGTGTCACGATTCGTCGGTTTTCTGTGTCCGCGATGTAAATATCCAAATCACGGGTTACGAACACCCCACGCGGGAAATTGAAGGTTTGTAACGCACCGTGCATGTAAAATGAATCAATCACATTTATTAATTCCAAATGGCGGTCAAAAATGACAATACGGTGGTTGCTCGTGTCGGCGATATAAATATTCCCGTTGATATCTACATGCAAATCCTGCGGCATGTTAAATGACCCCAGCGATGCGCAAATATCGCTTGCGTTAACATGACTGAGTGGCACATAAGCCACCGGAGCGGGGATGGGCCCCCCCCAATAATTGTAAGTGAAGCCGCGGTAAGGCACCGCGTTTACCGAAAGCGGAAATGCGAATATAAAAATCAGACAAAAAAGCACGAATTTTTTCATATCCTCACTCCTTCATCCCGGATGTGGCCATGGTTTCGATGATATGGCTTTGTGTGAAGATGAAAAACGCAACAGGAACGACAAACATGAGCAAGCTCACTGCGCTGAACGCGCCTTGCCGCGCAACGCCCCCCATGGCGATTTGCTGCATGGCAAAGCTCAAGGGTTTAATGGCTTCATCACGCAAGAATTGGCCGCCTGTTTCGCCCCATAATGCTTGGAACATGAGGATGGTTAGCGTGAGCCATGCGGGGCGCACGTTGGGCATGACGATTTTCCACCAAGTTACATATTCGTTGGCACCGTCGATACGTGCGGATTCGATAAGCGAGTCGGGGATTTGCTCCATGAATTGCTTCATTAAATATAAACCTAACGACATAGCAAACGCGGGCATGATGACCGCCCAATACGTGTTGTTCACGCCCAGTGCCGTAATAATCATGTAGTTGGGCACGGCGGTGACTTCACGCGCAAACATGAGCGACAAAACGATAATCGAGAAAATAAATGCCTTGCCCGGCACTTTATGCTTCGCAAGCGGGTATGCCGCCGCCGATGCCAGTATTACGTGTCCAAAAATGCCCACGCCCGTGATAAACAACGTGTTGAAAACATATCGCGAGAAAGGCACCCACGATTCTGACATAAGCGTGAACAAGGTGGTGAAATTACGTAAAGTGGGGTTTCGCACAAAAAAGCGCGGCGGAAAATAGAACAACTCATCCAATGGTTTGAAAGCATTCATAACCATGAGCACGATGGGCATGATCATAAACGCACCCACCAATGCCAGCACCATAAACAAGGCAAGGCTTCCGGCGAAGGAGCGGTTTATTTGGCGGGCGGGTTTAAGGCGTCGCAACCATTTCATCGCTATTCACCCACCTTTCCCAGCATTTTTTGGACTAACTTGTTCGTTCCCACCATCATCAAGAAAAGTACTGTGGCAATGGCGGATGCGTAACCCATTTCAAAACGGAACGTGCCGAAGTCCATAAGATGCGTAACCACCGTGGCACCCGCATCATTGGTGGATGGGAACCCTGCCAAGTGGATGCTAATACCCGCCACCGCAAATGAACCCGTAATTTGAATTACCGCGCCAAACATGAGTTGCGGCTTCATACTGGGGAGGGTGATAAACCAAAGCTCCTGCCAACGATTGCGGATGCCGTCTACGGCACCGGCCTCATACAAGGTGCGGTCAACCGTTTGCAAACCGGCGATAAACGCAAGGAAACCCGTACCCAAACTCATCCACAATTGAACGAGAATCAAAATGGGCATGATGTAATCAACGTCGCGCAGCCAGTTGATTTCTTCGGTGATGAAATTCAAGTTGAGCAAAATCCCGTTAAGCAACCCGTAGCGGTCACCGCTGAAAATATATAACCAAACGAAGAAAACCACCCCGCCCGCAATGGACGGCGCGTAGAATATCACCGTCATAAACGCGCGCAGCTTGGGCGACAATTCATTAATAATCCACGCGAAGGTAAAGCATAAAAGGTAACTGATGGGCCCGGTGACAACCGCGAAAATCATCGTATTGGTGAGTGCCACGATAAATACATCGTCTTCCAAGAATAAACGGGCGTAGTTTTCGAGCCCGACGAAGCTCGGCCATTGAAGCATATTAAAATCCGTAAAACTCGCCAGCATAGAAATAAGTACCGGAAGCAAGTTGAACAGAAAGAACAACAGCAAAAACGGTGCCATTAATATGTAGCTATGTTTGTATTTGGCCAATGTCTTCACGATATACGCTCCTTAAAAGCAAGGGAGTATTAATACGCAAGCCCAAATTCGCGGCGTTTGCGTCGGATTTCGTCGTTGATATAACGCACGTTGTCGGTTAGCGCCTCACGCGGGCCGACGCGTCCGCCATGCAACACACGGAAAAATGCATTGTGGATTTGCCTGCCTGCCAGATAACCGCCCGGCACTTGGGGGATACCCACGATGTGCTCGTATTGCTCCATCAAGCGGTTAAATTCATGTATACCCCAAGGTAATTGCATGAAGGCTTCTTCGTTGGCGGTGGGGAAGCGCGCCGCCGCACCCATCAACGATTCCATCGCACGGCCAAAATCCGTTTGGACACTTGCGGAGGTAAACCACTCCATGAATTCCCACGCGGCGTCTTGGTCGTTGGAACGTTCCATCATGACAATGGCGGTACCGCCGACGATGGAGGAGTAGTCAACGGTACCGTCCGAACGAACCGTGCCGGGCACTCTTCTGAACGACCACAGGCCGCTGATTTCCGGCGCGAACACTTGTAGTAAATTGTAGGTGCTGAAATCGGCGATCGCCAAAGGCATTTCGCCCATGCGGAAGCGGTTGGCAAAGTCATATTGCTCCGGCAAGCGGTAATCGGTAAAGAAACGGGTAAAATTCCTGAACGCGCTGATGGAAATGTCGGAATCCAGCTCGCTGTACAACCCGTCATCGGCGAAAAATCTGCCGCCCGCTTGGTATAAAAACAATGCAAAAGTCGCTGCCGTCATGTCCATGGTACCCACCGGCAAACCAAAGCCCATGTGGTTTTCGCTGAGTATGGGCAAAATGGTACGCACATCGTCCCATGTATCGGGCGGTTCGATTTCAAGTTCATTTAATATATCCCTGCGGTAAAAAAGCATGGGGAAGGTTTGCGTAACGGGCAGGGCAAAGGCGTAATCACGGAAGCGGTACGGCACCATGCCCTCCGGATTAAACCGCGCGGCAACTTCATCAAAGCGGGGGAAGCCGGATAAATCTGCTACCGCGCCCCGCATGGCAAAGTCCATGGGAATACTGGCACCTACCATGAGCGCCACGTCAGGCCCCTGCCCGGCAAGCGTCGCGGGTAACAACGTGCTCATATCTACCAGCATTAAATTCACATTAATCCCTGTATTGGGGGTAAAGTCACTGTCGATGAGCGCACGCACTACGTTGGCTTGGTCGCGACCGGCACCCGTGAGCCCTGCCGCACCCGTCCACACGGTGATGGTGCGTGCCTCGCCCGGTTCCGAAACATCTCCAATGGCGCTGTAATCGATGAAGAACGACCAAAACAGGGTACGGATTTCGTGCCATATACGTGCGAAAATGCCGTTGTTGATACGGGGTGCGCTTTCGCCCGCGCTCATGATGAAAATATAATCGATTTGAAGGGGCTGATGACGGACATCCATCATCCATGTACCCAATGCGCCAATGCTGTTTTGCAAGCGGTTCATGTGGCGGGTGACGTTATCTACGTTGGCATAAATAGCGGATAACTGTGTGCTCATCGTGCGGATAACGGCATCGCGCTGCACGTTTACCCCGTCGGAAATTGCGCTCAAACCCGCGTGGATGCGGTCCATTTCAATACGTTCAGCACGCAATGCGCTCTCTAAGTGAGGCAAACGGCGTGCAATTTGATAATCGCGTTGGTTGTCCGGCGTTGGGCCGGTGATCATGACGATTTGGCGGTACAACGCGCTGATGCGCAATACGGCTTCTTCTATATCGCGCAAATATTCGGCGTAGCTGCCCAGCGTTGCTTCCATGCGGATGGTGTGGTGCCCGGCAGGGAAATAAAATTGGAACGGATTATCGCTTCCGCCCAAGGTGTCCACGCGCCAAGTGTTTGAATAGGGGAAGGAAACGGCTTGCATCTCCGCAAAAGGATGCACGCCATTGATGGTGATGCTTCTGTACACATGCGCATCTTGAATGATGTTTTGGTTTAGGCTCATGGCGATGTTATACAAACCGGGGGTTTCTACATAAAAATCCCATTCAATCCATTGGCCGGGGATGCTCCATGTTTGGCCGCCGATGGTGTTGAGCAGGATATGACGCGGGCTGTACGGTTGTGGGGCAGGGGAGCTGCGGTCTGCCACGGGGAACAATGTAGGTGCGGAACGGCGGTTTGCCAACTGACCCGCAACACGGATGGTATCGCCACCGGCGGGGGATAACCCGTGGAAGTTAATTTCTGCGTAAGGCACCGGTACACTTGCTTGGAATATCGTTACATCGCGGATTAACTTTGGCTCACGCACGGACACGAAGGTAATCACATTAACCCCTGCGTTCAAATGGAAGAACAAAGGGGTTGAATAACCGTTTTCCGGGCTGTTGATGGTATGGGTGTGCCACATGCGTTCTTCTATTTGGGCCGGGCGTATCTCGTTGCCTTGATTATCGACCAGGAAATCATTGGTTTCGCTGGTCCATGTGCGCACGAATGTGAGCGAACCTGCTTCGAAAAACGGCATTTCGCCATTAATGAACAATGCGCGTTGGATGTCACTGCTTCTGCCGGGCGTATTAAAATAAGTGACGGCAATGTTATACAAACCCGCCTGCGCGACATTTACTTCAAATGATAGGTATCCGTACTCAGGTATAAATTCGTCATCAAAAGCAACAGAATAAAACGCATTCGGCTTGGGCAAGCCTTGGCGTTCTGCTATGTAATCGGCATACAAATACCTGCCTTCAAATTGCGCCATTTGGTTTATGTATGGTTCCGGCACATTGGCCGTTACGCGATACGCCGTCGATGGCAATAATGACAAGACAAATATTAAAACCAAAAAAAATGCAATAACACGCTTTTTCATGAGGCATTTCTCCTGTAATGGCGTACTATTGCACAATGATATTATATTGTTCCTACGGCTTTTTATACAAATTTCACAAAATCGTTGCACTATCTTTACGGATGAGGTTGTATTTTGCAATGACTTTGCCGTTTTCCAAGTGCCACTCCGCTTCTACCACGCCGTTGGGGTGCGGCACGGTGCCTTTTGCCCATGTCAATGTACCGGGGCGGGGGTCCATTTTTACTTCGCCATTTGCATCAATTGAAATGCCCAGCGCGTATCGCGTCAACATATAAGTGGGGTGCGCCGTCCACGCGTGGCATTGGCTTGCGCTCAAACTGAAATGTTCGGGCGTGGTTTTTAATCCTTTATCCAGGAAATAACCCCAACCTTCTTTGATTAATTGCTCCACCAAGTTATCGAGCCCAAGTTCATAAAGTGCAACAAACAAATGGAAACCGCGCGAGGTTTCAAACCGGCAGCCTTCGGCAAAATCCACGCCGTTGATGAAAAATGGCGTTAGCAATGGCGGAATGCTCGTTTGCAATGCTCGTTTGTGTTCATTTGTGGCGGCGCCCGCCAATACAGCCCACAACGACGCATGGGGAGAAAAATCCGCATGGTCTAAGTTGTCGGCGAACAAGTTCTTTTCTTCGTTCCAGTAGGCATCGGGGATGGATTTTTCCAAAATGGCAATGCGTGCGGAAAAGTCGTCGGCGGCTTGTGTAGCGGTTGCCATTTCTTGCATATTACGCAACGCCAACAAATACATGGCAGAAAACATGCAGTTGATACCTGTGTTATTCAAGGCTTCTTTGAAGCTATCAATGCCGTCGCCAAGGAAACCCATGCGGTTGTCGCCTTCTTTGGGCGGCCATCCGCCTTCGGGCCATTCGGCGTTTAATAGCTTATCTTCACGCTCGTCGGACAAGCGGTTAAAGCGGGCGATATTTTCCATCATGGCCGGCCAATAAGTCTTAATGAAAGCGATGTCGTTGGTTTGCTTAAAGTACGCGTGGAAGGAATGCACAATATACAAACAAAAATCGGGCAGCACATAATCCCCCGTATTGGGGTACAAACAACGGAAAACGCCCGTGGGTTCGTGGTTGCTTTGTCCGTATAGTTCCAATGCGCGTTTCATTAGTGCATGGTCACCAAAAGTCGCAAGGTTTACACAGTATTGCACCAGCAAATCCAGCGCGTATAAACCGCGCTCGCGGTCCACGCAGTCGGTGTAGGTGTCTTCCATGTTGATGCGCAATGTTAACTCGCCCGATTGCCATATGCGGTTCAATAATGGATCGGAACATTCAAAGCTGCCGATTCGATTGACGGGATAATGTGCAGACAGGAAGTCAATTTTGTTAATCACCACATCACTTGGGGCGTTGTTGATGGTTATGCTTACATATTTAAAACCGCGGGGTTGGATGGGTTGCCAACTTAATGCGTCATTGGCGCATACGACGCGGTCGCCCAGCGGCACCCAAGAAAGCGAGCGCAAATGCTTCCCGTCTGCCATAAAGCGGTCGCCGTACAAGAAATCCACGGTTGCGCCCTGCATACCGCGCATATGGAGCAACGGGAATACGAGGCACATATGGTCCATGTCAACCAAAAGGGTAAAGCCGTTTGGGTACATTTCCTTTTTGAACGTAACGGCTGACAAGTCGGTGATGGTTTGTACGGGTGGGGCGTATGTTGTCCAGCTTGATGCGCGGATGGGGCATTGGGCGCGGTCGGCTTCGGTGGTATATACCCAGCCGCCGTACCGCGTTGCATCAAAGTCTTCTGTAAGCGGCATGGACATTGATTTTAATTCGTTATCTTTTTCGTCATCTTGCAGAGGAATATGGCGGAAATTGAAACCGCTGCTTTCGTCCTTGTCGGCGGACAACAACAAACCGCAATCTACGGGCAGCGATAAATAGGCTTGGAAAATATCCTGATAAACAAAGAGTTGCCCGAAAACATAATTCCAACCTTCATCCAAATGCATGACCGCGTTATAACGCACCGCACGGTCGTAATCCTCGGTTTTTTCGCAGGCTGATCCGTTTACCCAAAGACTGTCATAAAACACACCCGCCGTGATGGTTTGTTTTTTAGGTGAATAAACATAGGTACTCCACGCAATAAATTTTTTGCCGATCATGGTTGCTTCGTCGGATGTGCCGGTGGGTAGGTAAAACGAATATACATTCTCGCGTTTTTCCAATGGAAAAACCGTTACGGACGCAGGTTTTATCGGGGTTAATTCCATAAAGGGGATTTCACGCGGGGTGAGCTTGCCGTATGCGTTTTGATTGGCAAGCGGCACGGCTTGTTGCCAATCGCTGTCGTCATAATCCGTGTTGATCCAATTTTCATCAAATCCGCCTTGGTTGTAATGGATTTGCGTTTCAAGGGCGAAGCTGAGTTTGGGCGTAAATTGCGTGTGTCCGGTGTGTTCCTTGCACTTCCAAACCAAGGGGATATCGCCCCATGCGGTAAATGCGGCTTCACGGGGGATGCTCTTGAACACCTTGTGCCCGTGGTAGTTCACCAACACGGCAATAACGTTTTTGCCCATGCGCAAGTGCTTGTGCAAATCATACGTGTCATATTGCGGGAAACGCGGGTCAAACCGTGTCGGCCCAAAACCAATGAACACACCGTTCACAAACAGCGTATACACCGTGTCCGCAAAAATATGAAATGCGGTGCGCTTTAATTCTTGTACGTCAAAGCTTGCGCGGAACGCCGCGTAGGGGCTTCGCGAGGTGTCATGATCCTTAAACCACAGGTATTTCATTGTTAGCCTCCTTAAATTCTTGCGGGCCGACCCCCGCGTATTTTTTGAAAAAGCGCCAAAAATAAGATTGCGTTTCAAAGCCCAGTTCCGTTGATATTTGAATGATTTTCATGTCCGTTTCGGTCAGGAGTTTTACGGCCTTTTTATATTTGAGCCGCCCGATGTATTCGCTTAGGCTTTCGTTGGTGAGTTGTTTAAACAAGCGTGAAAGATACGATGGATTAAAATGCGATATCTCTGCCAATTTATTTAAAGAGGTATCCCCGTCTAAGTTTGCGTGGATGTAGCGGCGTAGGTTGCCCAACACTTCGTTGGTGTGTTTGAACGCCGTTTCATAATGTTTGGTAAAGAAGTCTTCGGCGATTTTTTCGAACAGCTTCGTAAATTTGTCCCAATCGTCGTCACAGGAAAGAAACATTGAGAAGCCGACATCAAGGCTGACACCCCCCATGTTTGCGCGGGACAAAAAGGCAAGATACACATGCAGCGCAATTTCGATTTTCGCCGATGCGTCGGGTTGGGTGCTTTGTATGATGCCGCCGAGTTCCGCCATTTGGCTTTCGTAGCTTTCGCGTTGCAAGCTTTCGATGCTTAGGTTTATTTTGCGCATGATATTGCCGATTGTGCGCCGCAAACCCAGCGCGTCTTTTTGTTGGCTGTTTTCAATCAGCAACATTCCGGGGCTTAGGGTGTGCATGTTTAATATCGTTTGCTTCATGCCATGCAACGCAGAAAATATTTCTTCAAATTTAACGAAATCCTCGGATAAAACAAAGGACATCATGGTGTTAAAAGACTTGTGACACAAATCTTGAATTGCCGCCATGTTAAAATTGACTTTGTTGGGCGATTGCAAAAACCATATGATGTCATTGCCTTTTATGACGCTGAAGACATCGATGTTCAAATATTCGTCCACGCTGCATTTGAGCTTGTACAGGTCTGTGCCGGAAATGGTTGCATTGCCATCGGCGCGTGCCATCATGAGCCGCACGCGGTTATCAGGGCACAAGGGAAACTTCACTTCCGTGAAGGCTTCTTTTACAAATAATTCGCCGTCCAATAATGCCAGCACGAGCCGTTCTTGCATGATGGGCAGGGATAGTTCCCATTGCCGGTTTGATAATACGCGCATGTTTTCCATATGTAATTCGTCGTCCAGCGTTTTTAATGCCTTGCGAATGGCGTTAAAAATAACATCATTGCTTTCAGATTTTAAAATGAAGTCCACGCTGTTGTTGCGCAACGCATATTGAATGGCAGAGAAATCATTAAACCCCGTTAAGAAAATCACTTTGCAACGCGGGTTAACTAACATAAATGCTTTAGCCAGATCGAGCCCGTTTATGCCCGGCATGTTGATGTCTGTCACAATGATGTCAATGATCGATTCATCCATGATGTTGATTGCAGTGCGTGCGGAATACGCCTTGAGTATAACCACCTCATCTTCCAGTTCGGCAGATATGGCTTCGTACAGCAAGTCCGCAATCATGCGTTCGTCTTCTACAATCAGTAGTTGATACATTTTGGCAACTCCACTTCCACCAGCAGCCCACCCAGTTCGCTACGTTTTGCCGTGATGCCGTATTGCGCCCCAAAACGGGATTGCAAACGCTTGTGAACATTGCGCAAACCCAACGCACTTGCCTGTTTTTGCGCGGATAACGCTTGGTTGATTAATTCCAGCGCATCGTTGGTGAGTTCATCACCGTTGTCTTCGATATGGATTTTAACCGTTGTTTCATTAATGTAATAGCGCAGGCGTACCATACCGTTTTCTTCTTTGTTGGCGAGTCCGTGCTTGAAGCAATTTTCCAATAAAGGTTGCAATGACAAACGGGGAAGTCGCAAGTTTTTGATTTCATCGGGCAGTGGTTCTATTTCTGCGGTGATTCGGTTGGAAAACCGCAACGTTTGGATCTCCATGTAGTCAATACAAAATTGCATTTCGTCCGCAAGGGGGATGAAGTCCTCGCTCTTGGTGATGAAGCTGAAGTAACGCCCCATGTGGAACATGATTTGCTTCAAACCGTCATATTGAGAAGCTTGGAGCATTTGGTACATGGTGAAGAATGTATTATATAAAAAATGCGGGTTAATTTGATATTGCAGCATTTTAAGTTCTGTATCTTTGATGGTCATTTCCTGTTCGTGCAACTTGTCGATGGCGGCACGGTGAATGGGAAGGATCACCCGATGAGTCGCCAGTACAAACAAAGCAAACAATCCGACCATTACGGCGGTTAATATCAAGATGTGCCAAGAAAAGAAACTGAGGATGTTAAACATTTCCGATTCACTGCCAAAAAGCAAAAAAGTCGAATCCAGTGCCGCAGAATGCCTGTATGCAAGTATTTCACCGGTAGCATCCGCGTTTATGGAAAGGCCGTTAACCCCACCAACAAACGCTATGTTCTCATTAAAAAAAGCAAGCGTATCGCTTTTGATGCGTGCTGTGTCGATTTGGGTTACAACAATCCAGCGGACTTCTTCTACCAACGGTTGGCGATAATGCGCCAAGTGATATTGCGAAGAAAAATTAATATATGTACCGCCGCTGTGTAGGCAATGAATAAATGGAAACCCCGTGAAAAAAGACGGATCCCCTGCTTGCAACACATCCAACGGTGTCATGGGTAATAAATTGCGTTGCGTAATTTTCATACCGGAATGCGGAAACAGGACATATACTTCCGCCATGTATTCGAATATACCCGACGTACCGGCCAAAATGTGTTGAATGCGCCGCACTTGGTTGATGGTTTCCAAATCGGTGGGTAATGTATCGTGGTTGCCGATGATGTGCGTATCGTCATTGTTAACAAATTGCGCAGACGAATTAATGATCCACGCGATGCTGCTTTCAATGTTGCTGATATACAACTCGATGTTGCCCATCAGGGCGGTGCGCATTTCTTGCCGTACTTGTTCGCGGCCGAAGGAATTAAAATAAACGCTCAATATATAAAGCGGGCTGATCGTGATGAGAAAAACAAGGAAGATTTTTGTGAATAAAGTCAGCCGCTTCATACATCACCTCATAACGTGTTCTTATTTACGCCGGTTTAATATGAGTTTATTTCCTTCGATTTTAATTTCACTTACGCAAAGTTGCCGATCATCGCCGGGCATCGGGTTTGTTGCCGGGATGCGAGAGCGGCCATGGTATACCACCAGCAATTCCCCCTTGGGGCCGGTTATTAACGAATTGTGCCCGCAACCGGTGCAATGGTCGTCTTTGCCCATTAACGCGTGGAAGGTATGGTTATTAGGGTATTTTGTGAACACGGCTTCATCGAGCGGCAACGATGCATCACAAACGGCGTAATTAACAAAATAATCACCGCCGGTAAAATTGCCGCCGCTGTACATCAAGAAACCCGTACCTTCATGTTCAAAATAAAACGCGCCTTCAACGGTATAACCGTCGATCCCCTCGCCAAATTGGTCCTTCACGAACATTTCCTGCGGGAATGTCGGGTATAATAACAGCCGCGGATTGCCGCAGGGGGTCAGGGGGTCAATCATTTTGTCCACGACAATCATGGAACCTTTTTTCCCATCATGTTCGACGGTTGGGGTATAGAATAAATATAAATCTCCGTTTTTTTCGATGACATGTGCGTCTATGGAAAAATCGTCGAATCGCTTACCGGTATACGTGAACGGCCCCAACGGATGGTTTGCGACGGCGATTTGCATATGGTGCCCGCCCGTTTCCGTCACGCGCTTGGACGCATAATACATATAAAACTTGCCTTCATAGAAAATAACGGCGGGTGCCCAGTACGATTCCCATTCATTATCTTCCAGTGCAAGCCCCATGTGCTCGAAGTTTTCCATATCCTTCGAGCGCAGTACGTTAACACCGTAATGCCCGGTGGAATAAATATAATACATGCCCTCATGGAAAATAGCGTAAGGGTCGGGGTTGCTAATGATGTTTATTCGCGGGTCGCTGTGGTTTGCGGTAATGTGGACGGGGTTATTATCAAACATTTCATTTCACTCCTAATGGGTGTCGGCAATCACAAAGGAACAATTTCAAGCATAAACGAAAACAAACGATCATCAAAACGATAACAATCAATCAGCTGCGGGCCGCATGAGTTGCTGCCAATGCCCGTTTGTTTGTAATCGATATGCACGATGGTTTCGTCGCGCTTTTTAAGCTCGTGGGGGTGTTGGGCGACATCCAAGTCGTGGTTTGTATAATGCGAGGCGTTGAAGGACAGTGCTTTGTCTACGGCGTTGAATTGCAACCCCATGCCGCGTTCGTCGGCGATTTTGACGTAATCGACCCCTTGCCGCGCGCCGTTTTCTTGCGGGTAGGCGTAGTTTTCAAACATATCGTCCACCGTTGTGGTGAAAATGCCTTTGTATACGCTGCGGCACAAGTCATTATAATTTTCGTGGGGGCCGTAGCCGGCGTACTTTACCGATTCGCTGCCCGCAGGCAAAACCAAGCGCAAGCCAAAGCGTGGTAGTGTAAGCGGCTTGTTTTCATAATCCATTAAATCGGAGACGGTTACGTCTGTTTGTAATGCGATTTTCCCACAGGGGTGCAACACCCACGTAGCCACCCCACGCAATATCGGTGCCTCCGAAACGGCGGCGAGGGCGAAGTTTGTTTTGATTACATAGTTGTTTCCGTCCAAGGCCAACGTCGTTTCATATGCATTCATGCGCGCCCGATGGAAACCGTATTGCTGCCAGCGGTGGCGGATATTGCGGTCATTGTCCGTGGGCGCACGCCATATATCAAAGGCGGTGGGCGCGGCAATATGGTTTTTGCCATTGCGCGAAATGACGGTGAATGCACCCGCTACTTTATCGTATTCGTGGGCAAAATCCGTTCCGCTGACTTTGATATAACGGTCGCACTCCGTGGCGTTGATTGAGTTTGATGGTTTGTGCTCGTTTAAGCTTGGGCTTGGTGATTGAATTTGTTCATTTCTGATGATCAATTGGTTCATGGCCATTATTTCGCCACTTGGTGTCCATGCGTCGCCGTTCTTCACACGGAAGCGAATGTTAATCGCAAGGAAGCCCGACCCTTGCGGAAGGGTATAGTCAAGCGTCATTTGCTTTGCCGTGTGGGGTGCAATGTCCAAATCATGCACTGTGCCTGCGGCAAGGGTTTCACCGTTTGACAGTTCCCACTCCATATAAAGCCTATTTAAATTGACGAAATCATAATGGTTGCAAATTTCCACTTTGCCCACGGTTAAATCAACCGGGCGTGCTTCGGCATAAGCATACACCGCTTTTGCCTCTTTAAAACCCGTATGCGGCGTGCGGTCGGCATATACCAACCCGTCCAGGCAGAAGTTCGCGTCATGGGGCGCGTCGCCAAAGTCACCGCCGTATGCGGTGAAGGTTACTGCGTCCATTTCATCGATTTGCGCTTGCGTTAGCCCCATGCGTTCCAAGGCTTTTTTATATCCCCGTGCGGGTACAGTGTATGTCTTTCCGTTTTTGTCCGTGTAGCGCTTCGCTTGCAATCCGTGGTCCCAAAATTCCCAAATGCACCCGCCGATGAGCTTGGGCGTTTTATTAATTACCTGCCAATAATCCCACAAATCCCCCGGGCCGGTGCCCATGGCGTGGGAATATTCGCACAGATATAAAGGAAGCTTTTTATTCGGGTTGGCGGCATATTGCGCTACCCATTCGACGGTGGGGTACATACGGCTAACCATGGATAGGGGTGCATCGTTTTCTTCTTGGTAGATGTGCGCACCTTCATAATGTACAAGGCGGTGCGGGTCGCGTGCCATGGTTTCGCGTGCCATTTTGTCGTGGTTGGGGCCGTAGCCGGATTCGTTACCCAGTGACCAAATAATGACGCTTGGTTGGTTTTTGTCACGCTCTACCATACGGCGCATACGGTCGGTGAAGGCATCCGTCCAATCCGAAGATTTGGTTAGGAAATCATAATCCGGGCGCATACCATGGCTTTCCAAATCGGTTTCGTCCACGATATAAAAACCCGCCATGGAACATAATTGCAAAAATCGCGGGTCGTTGGGGTAATGCGCCGTGCGGATACAATTCACGTTATGGGTCTTGATGGTTTTTAAGTCATCAATCATCCAATCGAGTGGAATGGTCTGCCCGTAGTACGGGTGGAAGTCATGGCGGTTGATGCCTTTGAGTTTGACGGGGGTGCCGTTAATGGTGAGTGCGCCTTCATGATTAATGGCCACATCACACAAGCCTATGCTAAAAATCAACACCTCACCGCCCCCTTCCACGAATAAATCATAAAGATGCGGCGCTTCGGCATTCCACAAAATAGGATCGACGATGGTCAGGGTTTTTGTTGCAAGGCCATCTTCGCCGAGCTTTACGTTTTCGGTCGTGTCGGCTACGCAAAGGGTAACTTCTAGCCCCGGTGTTCCGCGCAGTTCAATTTCAACCGTGGGTACCGTGCGGCGTACAAATACATCCGTCACACGCGCTTTTTCGCGTGCCAATAAATATACATCACGGAAAATACCGGAAAAACGGAAGCAATCTTGGTCTTCCAAATAAGTACCGTCGCAATATTTTAATACCAACACGGTAAAGCGGTTAACACCTTCACGCGCAAACGTGGTTATATCAAACTCCGCGCCCAAGCGGCTCCCTTTGCTCATGCCCACATAAGTGCCGTTTACCCAAAACTCAAAGTAGGAATTAACCCCTTCAAAGCTGATATGGATATCCTTGCCCATGAACGCGGGGTTGATCATTACATCCTTTGTATACACCGCACAGGGGTTTTCCTTGGGTACATACGGCGGGTCACAGGGGATGGGGTAATTCACATTTGTGTAATGGCATTGATCATATCCCTCCGTTTGCCAACACGAAGGAACCGATAGGGTGTCGGTCGAAATAAATTCCGGGGTTTGGAAATCGTCGGGGATTTCGTGGATGGCTTCGTAATACGAAAATCCCCATTCGCCCCCCAAATTTTGAAACCGCGCGGAACGCTCACGATAAAGGTTGGCGGTGCGCGGGTCGTCGGGTTTTTTGTCGTAGGGGATGTAATACGCCCGAGGTTCCATACGGTTAAGGTGGGTCACCTTTGGGTTCTGGTAATGGTTGGGATAATACATATCAATGCCTCCGTTCCAATTAAATAAATACCCCAATCCACGGTAAGCGCGTGGTGGGGTATATTCGACTTATTACATCTTGCCGCCGAAGAGAGCGTGTTTAAGGTCTAAGTAATATAAGTAATTTTCCGGGGTTACATCCGGTGGGCAGCGATGATCGCAGAAGGGGATAAACCCGCCGCGCTCCACAAAGGGGACCAAGCTTTCGAGGTATTTTTTCGTTTCTTCTTTCCCTGCGATCATTTTCATTTTATCCACGCCGCCCATAATGCGCAGGTTGGGGTATGCATCCAATAATTCGCCGGGGTGCGTACATGAGTTAACTTCATATGGGAACAAGCAGTTAATCCCTGATTCCAGAAAAATGGGAAGCAGCGGACGTACATCGCCGTCGCAGTCGGTATACCACAAGTCAATACCGTTGGCGTTGAGCATTTTCGCAATGCGCTTATACCGTGGGGCAACGACTTCCGCAAAAAACGATGGCGGCAAAATGGGGCCATAGTTGAAGCAGATATCTTCCCAGCCGGTAGCGAAGTCGAAATCCACTTTGCCCAGCACATGTTTGAGCGATTCTTCTACCAATACACAGCAAGTTTCTACCATATCTTCCAACATATCGGGGTAGTCTGCCCACATATAGCAAATGCCTTCGAAGGTGAGCATATCGCGGATTCGTCCAATCATGGAGCCGCAGTCGATGCCCAACGGGTACTCGCGCGTACTCGGGTGTGCTTTCAATATCCCCTCTACATCGGGGATGCGCGATGGTTTCATTTGAAAACGTTCTTCTTTGACGCGTTTCCAGTCGTCGGGGTTTTTTATGGCCGAATCCGTGTAGTGCGGGATGGTGGACAATCCGGATTCCGGCACTTCGGCGGTCAAGCCGTTTTCATCCTGCATAATAATTTTATTTCCTTTGCGCCCGATTTCTTTTCTCTCGAACGGCGGGTTCATCCATACATCCATCCACACCTGGGCAATGGGATCAAAACCGAAAAATTCATTCGCTTGATGTTCGTGCTTGATGCCGTTGTCCACGAATAAATCCCACTGCGAATAATTTTCCGCCCAGTAACCAAATTCCATGTGAAAGCTGCGGTCTACCGATTTAAATTGCATCTGCCGGTTAAAACGTTCACGCGGGGTCATGGTGCCCTTCCAAGGGGAACGAATGGGGGTGATTTTTGACATGTATACCTCATCCTTTCAAACTTATGCGCTGTGCTGATCATAAATCTTTTTCCAATGAATAGAAAGGCTTACGGTAATGTTGCAAAATATTCATGGATCATTTATATTTTCGAAATGAAATGAGCACAAATGAACATTTTTAATGTTCATATTGCGCATGTTGGGGAGAGTGATATAAGATGTTTGTCGTAGAACGGCAACAAGCCATCGTCGAGCACTTGAAAAAACATAAAACCGCTACGGTAACCGAGTTGGCCAAAGCGCAATTCAGCAGCGAAGCCACCATCCGACGCGACTTGGAGAACTTGCAAACGCAGGGGCTCATCGTGCGTACACACGGGGGCGCGGTGTTGGTAGAAGGATTAAACCGCGAGCTCCCCTTGTACCTGCGTGAAAAGGAAATGCGTAACGAAAAAAGGCTCATTGCAGAATTGGCCGCAGGGTTAATCAACGAAGGCGATGTAATTATCCTGGATTCATCGTCCACCACGCACGAAATGATCCGCTGTATAAAAAAAGGCCTTACCGTAATCACCAACGGAGCCAAGACAGCCCTTTCATTAAACGAACGGCGCATCAATGTTATTTCCACCGGCGGCAAACTGCGAGAAAATTCACTTTCCTTTATAGGGGACATCGCAGAAAGCTCAGTAAGGAATTTTTGTGTAAATAAATTGTTTTTTTCGTGCCGCGCTATATCAGAAAAACACGGACTCATGGATTCGTCCTCAGAAGAAGCGGAACTGCGCCGTGTGATGATGAACCAAAGTCAAATGAATGTATTGCTGTGCAGCGCAGACAAATTTGATAAAACAGCGCTTTACCGTATATGCGACTTAAACAAGATACATGTGCTTGTTACCGACCAACGCCCCCCGGAAGCACTGTTTGAAAAGATGATAGAACAGAACATACGTATTATCACCCCGGACGAGGATGCACGGAGGATATTATGATGACGCTTGCGCAATTCAGGAGCAAACTACTGGGATGCTGGATGGGTAAAAACATTGGCGGAACACTGGGCGGGCCGTTTGAGGGCGCGCAAACGATGCTGGATGTGGAATTTTATACGCATGACATCACCGGTGACCCGTTGCCCAACGATGATTTGGATTTGCAACTGGTATGGCTGTATGCGTTGGAACGTTACGGCAAGCAAGTGGACGCCGCCAAATTGGGCGAATTGTGGTTAAGTTACATACCGCCGGATTGGGTGGAATACGGCGCAGGAAAAAATAATATGCGTTACAACATCGTACCGCCCATGTCCGGGTATATGAACAATCCCTACCGTGATTCGAACGGCGCGTGGATCCGCAGCGAGATATGGGCGTGTGTGGCACCCGGACATCCCAATATTGCCGTGCGCTACGCGCGTGAAGATGCCATCGTGGACCACAGCCATGAAGGATTGTACGCGGAGGTTTTTTGTGCGGCCATGCAAAGCGCGGCTTTCGCAGAATCCGACATTCACAAGCTCATTCAAATCGGGCTTAGTTATATCCCCGCGGACAGCGGTGTGGCGCGTGCCATCAACTGTGTGATCGAATGCCATAAAAGCGGATGCTCTTGGCAAGAAGCGCGCATGAAGGTACTGACAGACTACCCGGGGAGCTTTTTGCATTTTGACCGAAGCGAACCCGGCTTTGTAAAAGACGTACCCGTCGGCCCCGCAGGATGGGATGCGCCGGGCAATGTGGGCATTGTCATCATCGGCTTGCTGTATGGTGAGGGCGATATGGGCAAGAGCGTGTGTATTGCAACCAATTGCGGCGAAGACACCGACTGCACCGCCGGTACCGTGGGTGCCACACTGGGTATTATCATGGGCATCGAGAACATCCCGGAAAAATGGATCACCCCCATCGGCCGCAATATTAAAACCATGAGCATCCACGCCACAGACTGGATATTCTTCCCACCGCAAACCATTGACGAAATGACCGAACGTGTCCTCCGTGTCACCCCGCAAATATTGGGTTGCGACCTTTGTGATTATGTAACCGCCGACAACGGTTACACCATCAAAATGAAAACCGGTGACGAATTACGCTGTCCTACGCCTCGTCCGCACCAGCGCGACTTGTGGTATTGGCATGATTTCAATGATTTACTGCGGCAAAGCCCGTTTTGCGTGCGGCATGACCATGTGATTTTTAATACGGTGCTGGACTACGGCGGCGAGCCGTACATAGGCCAAGATAGTCCGGTTACCTTTACGCTGCGGATAGAAAACCAAGTGCGCCGCCAGCAATGGATGACCGTCAAGTGGTTTTTGCCCCCCGGGTTTGAAATCGAGGAAGGCGAAGTATCTGCCGTACCGTTGGAAGCGTATCATTTGGGCAACCTCGGCTGGGTAGCGCGCACCTTCACACTGCGCGCTACCGACAAAATGACCGCACCCGATTATTCATTTGTCATTGAAGTTTCATCGCAGGGGCGGCCCACCAAGGGTTTGGTACCTGTGTTTTTAATCAGGAGGTAGCATTGTGAATATTTTAGGCATCCCCTGCGTGGCGCAATTTCTCCGTATGTGCAACGACGGTTGGGAACAAAATTGGCACGAACGCAACGGCGGCAACCTTACTTATCTTATGTCCGATGAAGATGTGGCCGCGTGCAAACCGTTTTTCCATGCCCCGCTTGCATGGGTGGATATGGGTGTGGCTGACGCAGCGCTGGGCGGACGGTTCTTTATCAGTACCGGCAGCGGCAAATATTTCCGAAATGTAATGCTCGCACATGAAGAAAACATCGGCATTGTGGAAATCAACGCAACGGGCAGTGCTTGGCGCGTTGTTTGGGGGCTGGTCAACGATGCGCGTCCCACCAGCGAATTCCCCACCCACTATTTAAATCACGTCGTGCGTTACCGCGCTACGAATGGTAAAAACCGCGTTATCTACCACGCGCATCCCACAAACATTGTCGCCATGACGTATGTATTGCCGCTTTGCGCGCGCGAATTTAGCCGTGCCTTGTGGCAAAGTATGACCGAATGCGCTGTCGTGTTCCCACATGGGGTGGGCGTTGTGCCGTGGTTGCTTCCCGGTGGGGCAGAAATCGCACATGCCACTTGCAAGGTCATGGAAGAATTCACCTCCGCTGTGTGGGCATTTCACGGGCTCTTTGCCGCAGGCGAAACATTTGACGAAGCGTTCGGACTCATCCACACCATCGAAAACGCGGCAGAAATCTACATGACCGTATTGCACACGGGCAAACCCGTTTTGCAAACCATTACAGACGAAAATTTAAAAGTGCTGACCGAAGCCTTCGGCGCGAAACTTAACCCGGCGTTTATTTAAGAAGCCATCTTAAGGGGGAACAACATGAAAATTGCATTCATCGGTGCGGGGAGCTTGGGCTTCACGCGGAAGTTATTAACCGACATCATGAGCGTGCCCGAACTGCGCGGCGCGGAGATTGCATTCACCGACATTAATCAACACAATCTGGACATGGTGACGGAACTTTGCCAACGCGACTTGGATTCCAACGGCATTAACACCAAAATCCAATCCACGCTCAACCGCCGCGAAGCCTTCACCGGTGCCAATTATGTAATTAATTGTGTGCGCATTGGTGTTATTGATGCTTTTACCACCGATGTCGAGATACCCTTGAAATACGGCGTAGACCAATGCGTGGGCGACACGCTTTGCATCGGCGGCATCATGTATGGCCAGCGTGTTATCGCCGCCATGAAGGATTTTTGCAAAGATATGCGCGAGGTATGCGCACCGGGGGTTTTGCATTTAAATTATTCAAACCCCAATGCCATGGCAACGTGGGCATGCAACCATTACTTCGGCATTAACACGATTGGTTTGTGTCATGGTGTTATGGGTGGCGAATGGCAAATTGCCTCTGCGCTTGATATGAAGCGCGAGGAATTAGACTTCGTATGCGCGGGCATCAACCATCAAACTTGGTATTTGTCCGTAAAAAAAGACGGTGTCGAATTGCGCGACAAACTGCTTGCCGCGTATGAAGCGCATCCCATTTTCTCTCAACAAGAAAAAGTCCGCATTGATATATTGCGCCGCTTTGGGTATTACTCGACGGAATCCAACGGACATTTATCCGAATACGTGGCTTGGTACCGCAAGCGCGAAGACGAATTGGCGGATTGGATCAGCCTTGATGATTGGATTAATGGCGAAACAGGCGGATACTTGCGTGAGTGTTCCGGTAGGCGTGATTGGTTTGTGCAAGATTTCCCCAATGCCATGAATGCACCGCCAATGAAATTTGATGGAACCGATCGCGGTCATGAGCATGGTTCTTATATCATTGAAGCGCTCGAAACGCGTCGGTTGTATCGCGGTACCTTTAATGTCGTCAACAACGGTTGCATCACCAACCTGCCCAACGACTGCATTGTGGAAGTTCCTTGCTACGCCGACGGCAACGGTATCAGCGTGCCCTTTGTCGGTGATTTGCCTGATGGCCCTGCGGCCATTTGTTCACAAAGCGTCAACGTGCAACGCTTGGCGGTTAAGGCCGCTATTGCCGGTGACGATTGGTTGTTGCGTCAAGCAGTATTGCTTGACCCCCTAACCGGAGCGGTATGCACCCCGCGTGAAATCGATCAAATGGTGGACGAAATGCTCATCGCGCAGGAACAATGGCTGCCGCAATACACCAAAGCAATTTCCGAAGCAAAAACACGACGGGCGCAGGCCGAAAAAAACGGCACGCTCATCCCCCCGCGACCTTACAAAGGTGTTAGAAAATAATTTTTAATATAAAAATTGAGAGGAGCAATATCATGAGCAAATGTAACGACATTTCCCTGGCTGTCCAAAAAGGGAAAAAAAATGATGCGGTGACCTTCGTACAAGAAGCACTTAGTGAGGGCATCAAAGCGGAACAAATCCTTACCGAGGGTTTGCTTCCCGCGATGGATATCGTCGGGCAAAAATTTACCGCCAATGAAATCTATGTGCCCGAAATGCTGATTGCCGCCCGCGCCATGAACGCCGCCATGGAAATCTTAAAGCCCATGCTGGTGGATGCCGGTGTAAAACCCATTGGCCGCGCTGTTATCGGCACTGTCAAAGGCGACTTGCACGACATCGGCAAAAACTTGGTGCGCTTGATGCTGGAAGGCAAAGGCATTGAAGTGTTTGACTTGGGCGTGGATGTATCTGCCGAACAATTCGCTGATGCAGCAGCTGAACACGATGCGACCATCGTAGCCTGCTCGGCATTGCTCACCACCACCATGACCGAAATGAAACGCGTCGTAGAAGTATTCGTCGAACGCGGCCTGCGTGACAAGGTAAAAATCATGGTTGGCGGTGCCCCCATCACCGAAGCGTTTTGCAAAGAAATCGGCGCGGATTATTACACCGCCGATGCGGCAAGCGCCGGTGACGTAGCACGAAACATCTTAGTAAGTGCGTAATAAACTTATTTGCTGCGATGTGTTCTTTCGACAGGTTTGTGCGTTGGTGGCGGTTTCGGCACACACGATAGACGTAGAGTTTGTGCCGATGTTAAACCATGTCAAACCTGCCGAAATGGGCGCGGATTTGCAAAGGCGGATTCATACCGCCACAACCGAGCGCAGTTATGACCAAGTATTGCTGGGTTTTGGGTTGTGCGGCAATACCATTGTTGACCTTGTATGCCCGATTCCCATGGTTATTCCGCGGGTGCATGATTGTTGTACGCTTTTTATGGGTTCGAAGGAACGGTTCATGGAAGCGTTTGGCGACCACTTGAGTATGCATTGGTGTACGGGTGGTTACTTTGAACGGGGGTACAACCAAGGCGACAGCAACTACGATTGGGATGCCTTATCACCCGGGCAACGCTCCGCACATCCGGAATATATGCAATGGGTTGAGCAATACGGCGAAGAAAACGCCGCCTATATATGGGAAACCATGTACTCGGAAATGGGAACCGCTGAGGCAGCGTACATCCGCATGAACGTTCCTGCGTATAACGACACCGCCTGCGAAGAACGTTTTAGCAAAATGGTAAGCGAACAAGGGAAAACCGTGCGGATTTTGCAAGGTGACATTTCTTACCTCGACGCGTTGATTAACGGGCCGTGGGATGACGCGCGTTTTCTAACCGTCCAACCCGGGCAACGGGTACGCGCGCTGTATGACATGGACAGGGTCATCACCACCCAATAAAAAATGTTTGAAGGAGTATATTCATGACAAAAATGGAACGCGTGGTCGAAAGTTTATTTCACCGCGAGCCGGACCGTGTGCCGGTATATCCGATTCTGGCAGGGGTGACGCGCAACCTCGTGGGCGCATCCTACGAAAAATGGGCAACCGATGCCGAAACCTGCGCCAACGCATTATACAAAGCGGCAAAAGATTTCGACTTGGATTGCATCGTCACACTCATTGACCTTTCCATCGAATGTGACGCATGGGGCCAAGAAATTGTGTACCCCGCAGACCAAGCCGCTCATCCCAATTATGACAATTGCGTGATCAAAAACACCGATGACTACGCAAAAATAAAAAAAGTGGACTACCGTACCAGTAAGCGCATGATGATGCACATCGACGTGTGCAAACGCTTGGTAGAAATGGCCAACGGCGAATTGCCTGTCGTAACCTTCGTATTCGGGCCATTGGGTGTATTGTCCATGCTGCGCAACCAAGCGGACATGTACATGGACATCTACGATGTACCGGGCGAAGTAAAAAATGCCGCACGCGAAATCAACGAAACATTGAAAGAATATACAAACGCACTCATCGACACCGGTGTCAACGCCGTTATGTTGGATACGTTGTTTGCATCCGCGTCCATCATGTCGCCGTCCATGTGGATGGAGTTTGAAGGCGGATTGGTGCGGGAGTTAGCGGATATTTGCCATGACCGCGGCACGTTGGTGATGATCCACAACTGCGGAGAGAAGATTTACTTCAAAGAGCAAATCGAAACGATGCGTCCCTGTGCCATATCATTTTTGCACGTGCCCGCCGACTGCAAGGACTTTGCCGAATGCAAAGAAAAATACGGAGACAAGATTACGCTCATCGGTTGCGTAACCCCCGCTTTAGCAGAAATCGGCACCGATGAAGAATGGGATGAGCAATGCAAGTTCTTCATCGATACATTCAAAAAAGGTGGCGGCTTCATGCTGGCAACCGGATGCGAATATCCATCAGGCACGGACCTTACGCGCGCCAAGCGCATGGTGGAGTTGGCAAAAACCTACGGGAAATACGAAAAATAACAACGCATGCAAATAAACATGTAACAAATAAAAAAGGGGCTGTCTGGTTAAAGAAAACAAGGCAGCTCCTTTTTTATGGGAACATTGATTCCCGCAAAAACGCCAAGCTGTTGGGCGCATCTTGCGTAAGGTTGTTTGTGTAGCCTTCTATGCTTATACCGCCGTTATAACCGATTTGGCGCAGCGTTGATATAAACGCGGCATAATCATCCTCTTGCGCGTGCAGCGGGAAACCCCGCCCGTTGCCATTGGCAATATGCGCATGTCGGAGGTGCTTACCCGCGGAAAGTAAAGCTGACACCGCCTCGTTTTCCATCCGCATATGGTAAAAATCCGCCAGCAGCGCGACATGGGGATGGTTCACACTTTCCACAAACGCCAAACCATCGGTTATGCTGTTGATCATATTGCTTTCGCCTTTATTCAACGGCTCCACGGTGATTATTATGTTGTGCTTGGCGGCCTCATCACCAAGCAGCGTAACAAAATCCCTTAACCGTTGGTATGCTTCCGCGGTGCCCGTACCTTCCCCATAACTGCGCACGGCACCGCTGCCAAACACAATATATTTTGCGCCCAACAGCGCCGCACGCGCAAAGGCGGCGGCGGCATATTCCAGCAACTCCGCAAACGCCTGCGTATGGATGTTAAATTCGCGGGGGAACATAATACAGCAAGACGCGCACCGTAATGATACATCGGTTAACATAAGCCGCACCGTATCAAATTCTTCGTCGCTTAGCGCGGCAATTTGCGTCAGATATAATTCGATATAATCGAAATCCATTTCCGCGATGTGCTTGATATCTTTCACATCCGCACATATCCCTAGCTGCATGCCTTCACTTCCTTCATTTTACTTGTGTAAAATGTTGCAAACAGCGCCCAATCATCCCGGTTAAAGGCGTGGTGACCTGCGCGCAGGTGGTAGCCGATATCACCTTCATGAAAGGTATCCCCCGTGTGGGGGAATCGGTTGGGGTGTATAAAACCCTTGCCCCCCGCTTGTTGGTACACTTCATTTGCGGCGGCGCAGGCCAGGTATTCGCTGGCGGCTTCGCAATATTCGTCGTTATCCGCGTTGCCTACATACACCTTGCGCGGGGCCACACACGCAAGCAGGGCGTGTTGGTCAAAAGGTTCGCCTGCTTCGTCCACATAATTTTTATGGGCGAATTGCCATGCATTATCACAGAACCACAAGTCGCTGTTGGGGTACAGCCCCACCAACGAGCCGAGTGTTTCCTTACCGCACCCGCGGGAGAGGGAAACCCCTCCCGCGCAGGAGGCATTGGGGTACACACAGGCAAAACGGTTATCCAGGGCACCGGCCAGCAATACCGCTTTGCCGATACGTGAATGTCCCGCCCCTATGATATGCGTCTTGTCTACAAAATCCAACGTCGTAACATAATCTGCCACACGGGAGAAACCCCATGCCCACAACGCCAGCACCCCGGGTGCATGGGGGGCGCGGCTGCGTTTATCCAACGCGGTTAGGTGATTGCCGTAGTAAAAATGGTCAATACCCCGTTGTTCAAATTGCGTTAACCCGTTGGGGTTAACGGGATCGTTGGCAATCTTGCGGTAGCGTAGGTTAAACACCGCAAACCCCTGCGCGCATAAAAAATCCGCGGGGCATGTGCCAAAATCAAATGCTTCGCGGTCATTGCATGCTATCACGGCGGGTACCCGTTGCTCCTTTTCAATTGAAGGGATGTAACAATCAATGTCAAAAACAAAGGTATCACCCAACTGCGGTGCCAGCGTTATCCCCGGATAATCCGCTTCCGCCAACCGGCAATGGATATTAACCTTCCTATACCGCGCCATGCCGCCGAAGCAATCCTCCGTATCGCCCTCATGGCTCGTTACGGACAAAGGTTTGCACGGCACATAACCGTACTCCAACCGTTGGAACATATCCAATGTTTTATTCCTGTCCCATGTAGGAAATAACGGGGGGATGCAGCGGGTGTTTAATGCTTGTTGTATCATAATCACTTCCTGTATATGCAATAGGGTAAGGCAATTTATGGATTTGTTAATGGATTTCAAATAAATCCGCGGATTTCGCGAGACAGTCCCTTTTTTATGAAAGTTTTGATCTTAGTCACATGCAATTTTAAAATTAAAGCTGTAAACCCCGGCCGCGCAGGAATGTGCCTTGTTCATGTAACTGCTCCACGCCATATCACTGCCGATGCCCGTATGGGCGGCATCAATGTGAAGGTACGTTTCCGAACGGTGGGGCAATTTGTGTGTGTGCGTCGCTTCTTGATAATCTTCGATGGTGTTGTGGCGGGCATCGAAGTGGAAGGGGCGTTCACCGGTGATGGTTATTTTTTTGCCTTTGTTGGTTAATGTTAACCAACGCGTTTGCTCGTGGCCGCCGCATTCCGAGGGAGGTACGAAGGGGAAATGCTGCGCGGTTACCGTCGTTTCGTATATGCCGAGTTTCGTGGATAAGGTGCGATCTGCATAGCTTTCGTTTTCGCCCATGCCGTAATAAGTCAGGCCTTCAAAACCGGGTGCAGTACAAAGTGCCATGCCTGCACGGGGGATGGTGTGCAGGTTATCGTTGATTTGATAACGGGTTTCGATGAATAATTCTGTAGCCAACGTATAACAATTTTGCGCGCGGGAAACGTAGACGTTTCCGTCCAAGTGGGTTTTGATTCGGTAGTCCACGGTAATGGAAGGTGCGCCGTTTTCCGTGGTATTTAATATTACATTTTCGGCTATGACGGTTGTGTGCGGCGCGTGCAACGCGGCAAATACATCATGCGGCCCCCATCCGGGATAGGGGTCCAACCCGGAGAAGGGGCGATTAATGCAAGGCGCACCGCCGCTTACATAATCGATTTCATCCTTGCGCAGGGTGAAGGTTCCGCCGGTTTTGCAAACAGAGAACCGGAGGTCGCCGCAGTACAATGTGATGTGCGTATCCGATACGTGTGCCGTAACGGCGGGGTTGCCTTCGTTTGTGTTTAAACGAGGCATTGACGCACTACCACGGTACGGAAACTGCGTGAAGCCCACTTCATGCCCTGCCGGTGCATAAAAGGTTTCGAAATTTTGCGTAATATTAAAATCGATATGGTATTCGCAATCGGGTTTGCATACATAATCGGGGATTATTTTCACCCATTTTTCCGTTAGCGGTGGCAACGCACCGGGGTCAACGATTTGCGAATGGACGGGCACACCATTTTCGCGCAGCACCAGCGTAATGGTGAAATCGTTTATGGGATGCGTGTAGGATTTGTTTTTTATTACATATTGCTCAAATGGTTTATGTTCAAACCGCCAACCCATACGGTCGTATGCGGGGCGTACCACCACAGGTGCATACGCTTGCTTTAATTCGTGTGCCACGGGCTTCCATGTTAAATCGGCAAGGACGATGCCGTTATTGACCATGTACGTGGGGCTTTGCCATTCCGTAACCGCTTCGCCAAAGTCACCGCCGTAGGCAAAGAATTCCTCACCCGACGGTGTTTTTTGCAACAGGGATTTGTCTTGCCAATCCCACACAAAGCCGCCTTGAAAGCGCTTGTACCGTTCCGTCAACAACGGGAAATGGTATGCCCCGCCGCCGGAATTACGGATTTGGTATAAATATTCCACCAAAATAATCGGTCGGTCGTCGTCGGTGTCGGCCAACATGTGCAAGATTTCGTGGATGGGGGCGTACATCCAACCGCGTATATCGGACACGAATTTTCCCGGGCCGCCGCATTCGTACTGGCACACGCGTGTGGGGTCATATTCGCGGATATACCCCGCCATGGCACCGTGGTTGGCACCAATGCCGCTTTCGTTGCCCAGCGACCAAGCATAAATGCAAGCATGGTTCTTAAAATTATGCACCATGCGCACCGCACGTTCCAAAAACATACCCGACCACGCCGCATCATGGGAGAGCTGGCCGTTAAGCCCGTGGGTTTCTACATTTGCCTCGCATACCACTAAAATGCCCATTTCATCGCACAAGTCGTACCACAAGTCATTATTCGGGTAATGGCTGGTGCGCACGGCATTAATATTCATGCGTTTCATTTCCATGATTTCCTTACGCATCCACTGCTCGTGCACTACACGCCCGGTGCGGTAATGGTGCTGATGGCGGTTAACACCTTGGATCACCAAGCGTTGGCCGTTCATATACAGGACACCACCGGTGATTTTGATTTCCTTGAAGCCGACTTTACAGGCTTCGATGTCAACGGGTTCCGCTGTACCCGGTGCGTTTAATAAAACCACCACCGTGTATAGTTCCGGCGATTCGGTTGACCATAATTTAGCATCGGGCACGTCCAGTTTGATGCGTGCGGTATTGGCGGCTTGCTCGCCACGGCTGTATCCGGCGTTTGACCAAATACCGGCGGTACCTTCCACCAGGAGCGTGCCTTCACGGTACAGTTTTACCGTGGCCGAATAATCCCCGTAGTCAACAACGCGTGACATTTGCACATCGGCCGTCAATATACCCTTGCCGTTTCCGGCGGGCAGCGCGGTTATTTTATAGTCTTGTATCCGCGCCTTGGGCTTGGCAATCAGCGACACATCACCGCATATGCCTGAAAGATGCCAATAATCCTGGTCTTCCAAGTAGGTGCTTTTTGCCCACCGCATCACTTTCACGGCCAGTGTATTCGTACCCGCTTGCAAATAGGAGGTGATATCAAATTCCGACGGCAACTTGCTGTCTTCGGCATACCCAACGTGCTTGCCGTTGACCCATACATGATACGCCGCTTCAACGGCTTCGAAGCGCAAAAAAACATCCCGCGCGGCAAAATGCGCAGGATGTTCAAACGTGCGGAAATAACACCCCGTGGGGTTTTCGTCGGGAACAAACGGCGGATTGGGGATGTTCGGTTTCCCCGCTTCCGAACGGATCATATGCGACCCGTTTGATTCATAAGGCCACGGGTATGGGACGTTGGTGTAAATAGGTTTGCCGTGTCCATGCAATTCCCAGTTGGAAGGTACAGGAATATCCGTATATCCCGCGCCATCAAAACCGGGCTGCGTAAAATCTTCCGGTACATCGACTGTCGGGAATAACTTGAAACGATACATGCCATTAAGGGAGTAGATGTAACGGCTGGATTCGTTTGCTAATGCCTGTACTTCGTTTTCAAAAACCTGCCAGCGGGAATGTGCCGGCAAACGATTTAACGCGGAATGGTTCATAAGCTCATATACTCCTTAAACAACCGCAGATAGATTTCATAATCGGCCAAACTGACCCCCGGTGGGGTTTGGTGGTCTACGCTGGGAATAAACCCACCGCTTTTTATCGCGGGAAGCAAACGCTCGAATTCTGCACGCATGGCGGCTTCGCCTTTGTCCATGACCATTTTATCGTAGCCCCCCATCATGTTGAGGTTGGGGTACAATCGGCGGATTTCGTTTACGTCAACACCGGCCTGCCGCTCGAGCGGAAATATGCCGTCAACGCCTGATTCTATCAACCAAGGAATCATGGGCATAACGTCGCCGTCGGTATCTACCCATACTTTTACGCCGCGTTTGTGTATTTCCGGGATGACTTTTTTGTAATACGGATGGATGAACTCCATGTACATTTCATGCGAAAGCATGGGGCCATTATTGTAAGACATGTCTTCCGCAAAACCCACCACATCGGGGGTAAGGATTTCGAAAATGGCTTCGATACCGCGCAAATGGTATTCGCACAAATCACGGCACATTTCATGCATTAATTCCGGTTCATCGTAGAACGCATACAGATGGTTTTCAATACCGAGCAAATTGCGCGGCTCCCAAAAGAAACCGTCCAGCCACAAACGCACGGCAATTTCACCCTTGTCGTGGCGTTCTTTTAATGCTTGCGCTTGTTCCAGCGAAAAGTTAAATACATCATGGGTGTACATGCATTTACGTAGTTCGCGATATTCCTTTAAATTAGAAATTAATGGTGCGCCGTGGTATTTGGGATGCGGGAATCCCTTGCCATGCGAAAACAAGCAGAGGCAAGCAAACCGATCCAACCCGAAATGCTCGATGAGGTTATCAAAATGCACATCATCGGGTAGCCCTTCGGTTTTCCAACGGTCAACGGTTGTACCCCACCACGCGGCCCATTCAACAAGCGGCATGCGGTCGGTGGGTTTTTCGAAGTTTATTACAGCAAGGATACGTTCACGCACGGTCATATAATACCACTCCTTAATTTAAATCTTCGATAGGCTCCGGTCTTTTGTCGCAATCCTTCGTCGATTGCTCCTTGCGCACGCTCCGGTGCGCCGCGTCACTATCTCCTTGTCTTGCAACAAAATCCTCGTAGCTTACCGAAGATTTTAATCAAGGAGTAGTATAATACCTCCTTATACGGCAGACACGGTTATTTCTTCTGTTTTAATGGAATTTGCCGCTCTCAATGCGGTCAATGTGCGCACTTCACCCGGTAACATATCAAAATAATCGTCGCACAGGTGCATGTACGGTGCAAAATGTACAGCATGGTTATATCCATTGCTCTTTACGGTTATCTTGTAATCGTCGCCACATCGTTCGATGTTTTCAATCGAAACGGCCTGGGTGCGGGCGGCATAATCCTTGTAATCACCGGTGCGTAAAACAGCAAGCGGTGCGCCATCCGTTCGCGCGAATACAACACCCTTGGTCAAATCATACGCCGGCATGTCAAATGAAAACGCAATTTGGCGACTAAATGGCGCAATGGTTACGGTTTTTTCGGCGGTGTCATATTTTCCGTCGAAGTCTACGTAGCCATATTCAATTTCCATGGTTACGGGTGCTTGCGTGTCGTTGATCGCCATGACATTTACTTGGCCATCGGCGGCGCGGAGGATGAGTTTCTTGTGGGCATATGTCCGTTTTACATAATAATAGGAAGGCTTGCGGTCCAAATAATAATCCACAATGCTCCAGCCCACTTCGCCCCACGCGTCGTTGTACATCCAAAACAGCGAACCGCCGCTGTACTTGAAGTATCGCAACGCCTCCAGCGAATACCCGTACATTAACCCTTGCACCAAGCGTGCGTAATGCAAATATTCCGCCAGCGACAATTCATCCGGTTCGATGTAATGCTTGCGTACCCCGGCGGCTACGGTTTCTTTTTCGAAGGTATTGTTATGCAAGTTCCAAATCTTGTCATCGCGTTTGATTTCGTTATCGCCGTAATATTTTTTGATGGTGCGTTCGGAACATGGACCGATATATCCGTACTCCGACACCATGGACGACACTACGGCATCATACTCTTCCGGGGTAATGCGCTTTGCCATTTCCGGGTTCATGGTACACGCCCACCAGTGGTGCACGTTGCCGTATTCCGCTTCGTTGGGGTTTTCGCTGCCGCCGAAGGGGGACGAGCGCCAATATGGTACCTCCGGAGAATTGGCCCGCACGGTCTTGGGCAGCAGCTTATTAAAAATATTCATGCCGCCCGAAAACCCGACTTTCATATTTTCATTGATTTCGCGGTTAAAAATAGCGGGGATTTCGTTGTTGCCGCACCAAAACGCCAAACAAGCAAAACGGCGCAAACGGCGGGTTTGGTAATCCGCTTCTTTTTGCACACTGTCCATAAATCCTGGTAAATGGTCGGGATATAACGCACATGCAAACATAAAATCTTGCCACACCAGCATGCCGTAACGGTCGCATAATTCATAAAAAATATCGTTTTCATAATAACCGCCACCCCATACACGAAGGGTGTTGAAATTACATGCGGCGGCTTCGGAAACGAGCGCTTCATATTTTTCGTCGGTGATACGGGCATGAATGGAGTCGGAAGGTATCCAATTGGCACCCTTGAGGAAAATATCCTTCCCGTTCACGCGCAAACCGAACAAGCGGCGCTTGTCGGAAATTTTGTCGGTATTTAATTCAATTGTGCGGATGCCCGCTTTGATGGTTTTTCCCATCATTTTTATTTCTTTGTATGCAACAACAGCGGTCACGTCGTACAGCGGTTGTTCGCCCGCGCCTGCCGGCCACCATAATTGCGGGTTTACTACTTCCGCATTAAATATAATGGTATTCGTGCCCGGCATGACAAATACTTCTTTGTGCAAGTTTAAAACTTCTGTGCCATTTAATTTCATTTCGACTTTTACATCCGCATCATAAGTAGATGTCGGCGCAAAACTTTCAAATTCTACTTCAAGCGATACAATCGCTGTGTTTTCGGTTAACCCTTTTGTAACCAAGCAAACCGACGGTGATGACAACTTGCGGTTAGCCAAAACATAAGCGTTTTTTATAATGCCGATGCTGGGTATGCGCGGTGCCCAATCCCAGCCATATACGTATTGCGGCTTGCGCATGAAGACACGGCGGGTATCGCCCCTGTCACCCCGATGGTCGCGCTTTTCCGTACATACGATGTCTTTAAATTCCTCCACATGTTCTTCAGGGATGTGCTGGTGGCCGCACGTAAGTTGCACCACGACCGTGTTCACGCCCTTTTGCACATGCTTGATGATTTCCGCTTCGAAAGGATAATGCACATTTGCATGCGAGCCTATGTGTGCACCGTTTACATACACATCCGCGTTGTAATCCAAACTTTCAAATACGATGCGTACCCCGTCAGCATCAATGTCAGTTAAGGTAAATTCATTGACAAACCACCATGCTTGATCTTCGACCCACGCGTTTTCATAGCAATAATCCGCTACGACAGGGTTTTTAATGATGCCCGCTTCGATGAACGGCATACGCACATCCAACGGCAACGAACCCGCAGGAAGAAATTCCGACGGCTTTTCGGCAGGATCGTGTTGATAAAGCTTCCAGTTGTGGTTTAACGAAATTTTCATTTAAGTCCTCCTTGTGGTGGCGACCAGGGCACCATATTTGTACGCTTCGTCAAATAACGCTTCGATACTTTCGGCCGGTGTGTCCGGTGTTAGCCAATTACCCGCCGCCAGCATAAAACGCCCATCCGTGCGGAAATACGTGTCAATCATAAAACGCACTTCGCGACGCACATCTTCCGGCGTGCCGTAGGGAATGATTTGCTGTACGTCAAAACCGGCCCAAAAGCAAATCTTGTTCCCGAACCGTTCTGCGATTTCCTTTTCATCCATGGTGTATTTCTGTATGGGATGCAGCACATCCAATCCGATATCAATCAGCTCCGGGATGAAGGGAATAATATTTCCACATGTGTGCATCCAAAAATGCATCCCCAAGCTATGCGCATGATCAATTAATTCCTTGTAGTAAGGCTTAAAAAATTCATCAAAAATACCGGGCGAAAAAAAAGGCCCGGTTTGCGTTCCAATATCGTCACTGGTCCATATGGCATCCAATTGCATTTCGTGTTTACAACGCGTTAGCACGTCTTTATAAAAATCCGTCAACACGCGGAATAATTTATGTACTTCATCAGGCGATTCATAAAAATCTACCAGCGCGTTTTCCATTCCGCGAAATGACCATAACCGTTCAAACAGCCAAAACCACCAGAGCCCCACGCGGTACCGTCCGTCATCCGGCGCATTACTGGCCGTAAGTCCATGATAATCGGCATTGGGAAAGTCCGCAATTATTTCATCCAATTGCGCCCAATCGGTGATGCAAACATCCGCGTCAATGGCAACCGCCGTGTCACCCGTCGGCTCCGGTTTATCAAAACTCATCCAGCGATACGCGGGGTCATCAACCGGAGCATCAAACATCGACGGCATATGGATATGCATCACATGGATGTCTGAAGGATATTTGTGCGCACCAAATAGATCCGTGCTTATCCAGTCCTGTATGGCAATGGGTACGCGTGATGCATGTCCTTTGCCTTCAATAACAGTTTTGACTTCGTCGCGTGTAAGCGGTTTCATACAAAATCACCCACACAACCATATTACGATGCCAATCATATTGAAATAAATTATCTTTGTTTGTTGTAAGTAAAGAAAAGATAAAAGGTTATGAACAAATGAACGCACTTTATTCTCGGTTCCCCTCAAAATAAAATAAACAAAAAAAAGCTAAAATAAGCACGATAATCCCCAAGCAGTCCCCAAAATGATAATTTAGCAACAAAAAAGCCCGCGTCCGAATCAAGAAAATCTTGATTCGGCGGGCTTTTTCTATGTCTTGCTATGTACGGAGAAGAGGGGATTTGAACCCCTGCGCCGCTATTAACGACCTACGCACTTTCCAGGCGCGCCCCTTGAGCCGCTTGGGTACTTCTCCATGGCATCGTTGGAACGACGCGCATCGCAGTTTACCGCATTTTTAGCTTGTACGCAAGGGGGAGGGGTGTTATTTGGCGGGGTGTGTGTATTTCTATTTTCGAGTTTGCGCCGCTGTGCAAGTAAAAACCCCGCAAGTGCATTGTGCGCCGGCGGGGTTTGTTATGGTTAAGCTTCTTTATCCAGTGATGCCTTATTGTATATGATTTTGCGTATGCTGGCCTCTGATAGGCAGTGTTGTTTCATAAGTTGTATGACGGATGTGCCATTGTGGTAGGCGGTGATGATGCTTCGGTTACGTCCGGCTACGTGGGCTTTGGCTCCGTTGAGTTGGCCCCAACCGATGCGGTCTGCTTCCTTTTTGGGCACGTATATTAACGCGCCTCCGGAGTACTTCTGCACCTCACGCAATACCTCAGGTGGCAGCACATCCTTTGCGTTTACATATTTCAATTGGGGTTCCCTCCCGGAATATTAACACACTTGACGGGGTTACAATGCTATGGGACTTGCGATAGGTCTCGTTTCTGGATTTTAAGTTGTTCATGATTATCTCCTTTCGAATTAGTGGACGCGGTACGCCCGAATTTTTGTTTTTCGTTAAAAAGCCGCCCCGCGTTAACGGGGCAGCCTATCGTCCTTTTAAGGTTAGGACAAAAACCACCCTTTATTTGCCAATTTGAACCACTCCTTTCTTGGGTAAGGATAGGCGCATTGTACCCCCTTTGCGCGCGGGGCGCAACAGAAAGATTGGTTATAAACAAATTATCTTTAATTATGTTCGCGGTAGCGGGTTTTTAAGGTGCGCAGGATGTTGGACATTTCGGCTTGGTATTCGCGGGTGCGGCCCATGCTTTTTTTGATGCGGGCGTTTTCCATGCGGGCGGGTTCGGAATCGGGATCCAGGGTTAGGGCTTTTGTGATGGCTTCGTTGGCACGGGTGAAGTCATAATCTTGGCGGTAGCAGGCCGCCATCCGCGTCCAAAGGGCGGCGGAGTTATTGCGTTCCAATGCTTGCCGGATGGCGCGCACGGCCAGTGGGCTGTTGCCGCAGGCGGTGTGGATTTCGGCTTGTTTGATGTAATAGTCCTCGTCGCGGGTGGGGGTGCGATCCAGTGCAGTTAGGGCTTGATCGTATTGGCGCATTTTCAAGTGCGTGTCGGCTATTTTCATGGCGTATAGAGGGATGCTGCTGTCGTGCTGCATGGCGGCTTCGAAGAAGGATAGTGCACGTGCAAAGTCGTTTTGCTCGAAAACCGCTAGGCCATGCAAATAGCAAACGATGGCTTGGGTTGCGGAATCGGGTGATGAAGTCGCCGCTTGTTGCAACACTTGCTGCGCGTCGTCGAATTGGTGGGTCAAGATAGCCGCTTCGGCATAGTGCAGGGTCAAGTCGAGGTTGTTGGGCTCCATGACGCGGGCGCGTTGCAATAGGCGATAGGCTTCGCCGTTTGCGCCCAAGCGCAGGTACGCCACGGCTAAGTTGTTGAGCAGCGGCACGTTTTCGCCGTGTTGCAAGGCGCGGCGATACAGGGGAATGGCTTTGGCGGGGTCGTTGCGCGTGAGGAATGCGTCGGCGCGTTCCTTGAGTTGCTCCCATTCGCGGCGCGATTCCCATTGCTTTAATTCGGTAGTGAGCGCGGCGATTTCTGTGTCATCAAAGTAGGGCGCAAGCCGTAGAAAACCCACCATGCGCTCGGTGAAGGTCCTAACATTGCGCAGCTCCTTTATTCGGGCAGCTTGGTAGTTGTGCCCCAAATCCATGACCCACGCGGCCAAGCCGTCGGACAATAAGTCGTCCGCAGATTCTCGCCAATAATGGTAGACGTGGTACATCGCCTCCTCGAAGCTGTACACGCGGATGCCCGTAGCCGTGAACGCGTAGGGATGCGTATTCAATTGTTGGGAGAGGGTGAATTGCAGCATTATGCGCCTCGTTTGCTTGAGATTTATTTGAGAAAAATTCCGCTTTGCGGAATTGCTCCGCGTAATACTCGCAAGAAAAGCCTGCGATTATTGCGCTAGTAACAGTTGGTTTGCGAAAATAGCGCCGTCTGCGCTGCCGATATATACGGGTATGCCCAACGCGGCTTCTACATCGGTGCGAGTTAGGCCGTCCAGCATGTCTTCTGTGTCGGCGCGGAAGGCGTTGGCGGGCAGGAAGATTGCTTGCGGCGGATTCAGTTGGTTCCAAATTGGGGCCAACTGGTTTATGACATCCTGCCCCGTGAGCAAGCCGCTAACCGTCACGGAGTCGCCAAAAAAGTCGTTGCGTATGGGGTAGATTGTGATTTCGCAGGGGGAGTGGGGGTGATGTTCCATAAATCGTGCCGCCAACCCGCGCATGCAATCGGCGGCGGCTATGCCTGTGATGATGCCGACGCGCACGGTGGGTGGGGGGAGGGAACGCGGTTGATTGGTTGTATTCGGCAGTTGGCTTGTACGTGATTGGTCGGTTGCATGTGATGGGCTGGCTGTACATAACCCATCAGCAAACTCCTCTGCAAACAACGCACACAATCCCACGCCATTCTCCAACTGCGGGAAATCCTCATTCGCGGCCGCATCCGGAGCGGGTAGCTCTGCCAATACATACCATTCATCCGCCGCGTAGACAAACCGTGTGCCGATTTGTGCCAAACATTTTACCTGCCACGCCTCCACTTGGCGGATGACGCGCAGTGCATCCCCCGGCGTCAAGGGCGCTAGCGCCGCCAAATCATCGCGGTGGCGGGTTGTGCCCGCCGGCACAATAGCCAACGACTGCGCCCCCGGTCGATACTGCAACAAACCCGATATCGTTTTATCTAACTGTGCGCCGTCGTTGTAACTCTTGCAAATCACTGCTTGAAAATGCATCTGTATGCCTGCGGCGTTGAATGCTTCCAGCGCGGAGAATAATTTGCCCGCGTGGGGGTTGCCCGTCATTTGGCACCGCAGGTCCGCATCCGTCGTATGCACCGATATCCGCAACGGCGACAAGTGATACCGCGCGATACGCGCCACTTCGGCTTCGTCAATGTTGGTTAACGTTACATAATTGCCGTGCAAAAACGACAAGCGCACGTCGTCGTCTTTTATGTACAGGCTATCGCGCAGCCCCGGCGGTTGTTGATCCACAAAACAAAAGATGCAGCGGTTGCGGCAAATGCGCACATCGTCCATCAGCGCAGATTCGAATTCCAACCCCAAGTCTTCATCTTCGTCTTTTTCAATTTCCAGCTCCCACAGCTCGCCGTCGGCTTTTTCGATGAGCAGGGTCAATTCCTCGGACGCAATCGCCATGCGGTAGTCAAAAACATCGTCCACATGGGTGCCATCGATTTCCATTAAAAAATCCCCGGCGGCGATTTCCAATTGGTCGGCGATGCTGTCCGGGGTTACGGCGGTGATGCGGTGCTTGCGGTTTTGAAAGGCCACGGCTACCCACTCGCTTAAATATTTTGCGATTTTAATTGCAAATATAGTACATGATTTAACGTGCGCGTTCAAACAAACCGCGTTTACAAGTGCGTTTGTATGTAAAAAAGAGCACAAAGTATCACGATGCGAACAATGCGCCGTTGCAATTTCCACGAATGCTGTTTTTTCGCGTAATTCCTTGACTTTTGTCGCATCGCACTGTTACTATCCCTTGCATTTTATATTCATTTTCGAAGAAAGGAGAAACTAAATGCTGACTTTCAACCAACTGGTAAAGCAAGGACGCAAGTCCAAAGTGCGCAAGTCCGGCTCCCCCGTATTGCAAAAAGGTCTCAACTCTTTGCGCGACAAGGAATTGGATCAATCTGCACCGCACAAGCGCGGCGTTTGCACTTATGTGCGTACCAAAACACCCAAGAAGCCCAACTCCGCACTGCGCAAAATTGCCCGTGTACGCTTGTCCAACCGCATGGAAGCGACCTGCTACATCCCCGGCGAAGGCCACAACTTGCAAGAGCATAGCGTGGTATTGATCCGCGGCGGTCGTGTACGCGACCTTCCCGGTGTGCGCTATCACATCGTGCGCGGCACACTGGACACCGCAGGCGTAGCCAAACGCGGCCAAGCCCGCAGCAAGTACGGCACGAAGAAGCCGAAGAAGGCGTAATTCGTACCCATCATCAAAAATGCAATGAAGCAATCGCTTCCTTATATAGAGTGACAGCTCCCTATAAGGTGCGAACGTTAGGGTCTGGCAGTTTTATAGAAACTGCGAAAAACCCGCACGAGTACCGATGAATTAAATCCCATATTTAAGGAGGGAAGCCTCGTGCCAAGGAAAGGTCACGTAGCAAAACGCTCGGTTTTGCCCGATCCGTTGTTTGCCAGCAAGGTAGTCACCAAGCTGGTTAACAGCATCATGTTGGACGGCAAAAAAGGCGTAGCCCAAAAAATTGTTTACGGCGCATTCGAAAAAGCGGCCGCCAAAAAAGGCCAGCCCGCGATCGAAGTGTTCGAAGAGGCATTGAACAACATCATGCCCGTATTGGAAGTTAAAGCACGCCGCGTAGGTGGTGCCACGTATCAAGTGCCCATCGAAGTAAGACCCGACCGCCGCCAAGCCTTGGGCTTGCGTTGGTTGGTATACTTCGCCCGCCGCCGCAGCGAAAAAAACATGACCGACCGCTTAGCCAACGAGTTGCTGGACGCATCCAACAACACCGGCGCAGCCGTCAAACGTAAAGAAGAAATGCACCGCATGGCCGACGCCAACAAAGCGTTCGCCCACTATAAGTGGTAATCAACAACTGACGAATTTTTCGGGGGGCTTCGGCTCCGCACACCCAACCATCAATGTCGAATGCCTTGTGCCAAAATAGCACGACACATTCGTCAGTGTCGAAACCGCTTGCGGTTTCAGTAAAGGGGTCAAGGGGATTATTCCCCTTGTGGGGTGCGGGGCGAAGCCCCGCGGTTTGTCTTTTAACCTTAGGAAAGAAGGAACACCAAATGAGTAGAACTTTCCCACTGGAAAGAACCCGTAACATCGGCATCATGGCGCACATCGATGCGGGCAAAACCACGTTGACCGAGCGCATCCTCTTCTATACCGGACGCAACTATAAATTGGGCGAAACCCACGAGGGTACCGCCACCATGGACTGGATGGAGCAGGAACAAGAACGCGGCATCACAATTACGTCCGCCGCCACAACCACGCAGTGGGATAACCACCGCATCAACGTCATCGACACTCCCGGCCACGTAGACTTCACCGTAGAAGTGGAACGGAGCCTGCGCGTACTGGATGGTGCGGTAGGTGTTTTCTGCGCCAAATCGGGCGTAGAACCCCAGTCCGAAACCGTGTGGCGTCAAGCCGACAAATACGCCGTACCCCGCATCGCCTACGTCAACAAAATGGACATCATGGGCGCAGACTTCCTGAACGTTGTGAGCATGATTAAAGGACGCTTGGGTGCCAATGCCGTGCCCGTGCAGCTGCCCATCGGCGCAGAAAGCGAATTCAAAGGTAACATCGACCTGTTGGAAATGAAAGCCTTCTTCTACCCGGAAGATGTAACCAAACCCCTTGAAGCCGTAGAAATCCCTGCAGAATATCAAGCCGCCTGCGAAGAACAACGCAGCATCTTAATTGAAGCAGTAGCAGAAACCGACGACGAGCTGATGGAATTGTACTTGGGCGGCGAAGAACTGACCGTCGAACAGTTGAAAGCAGGCCTGCGCAAAGCGTGTCTAGCCTGTACCATCACCCCCGTTTTCTGCGGGTCGGCATATAAGAATAAAGGCATCCAAAAATTATTGGATGGCGTTGTTTCTTATTTGCCTGCACCCACCGATATCGCAGCCATCAAAGGCATCGTGCCCGGTACCGAAGCCGAAACCGATCGCAAAGCATCCGACACGGAACCCTTCAGCGCGCTGGCATTCAAGATTATGAACGACCCGTTTGTAGGCAAGCTGGCATTCTTCCGCGTATACAGCGGCAAACTGTCGGCAGGCTCTTACGTGTACAACTCCGTCAAGGGCAAAAAAGAACGCATGGGCCGCATCCTACAGATGCACGCCAACCATCGCGAAGACATAACCGAAGTACACGCGGGCGATATCGCCGCCGTGGTAGGTCTCAAATTCACCACCACCGGCGACACCCTGTGCGATGAAAAACACGAGGTTATCCTCGAATCCATGACTTTCCCCGAGCCGGTAATCTCCGTTGCCATCGAGCCCAAAACCAAAGCCGGTCGCGACAAAATGGGCATTGCCCTGAGCAAACTGGCCGAAGAAGACCCCACCTTCAAAACGCACACCGACCAAGACAGCGGTCAAACCATTATCTCCGGCATGGGCGAGCTCCACCTCGAAATCATCGTAGACCGCCTGCTGCGTGAATTCCGCGTAGAAGCCAACGTGGGCAAACCGCAAGTAGCCTACCGCGAGGCATTCCGCAAAGCCGCCGACGTGGAAGGCAAATACGTGCGCCAATCCGGCGGACGTGGTCAGTACGGCCATGTAAAAGTCCTGTTCGAGCCCATGGATGCCAACGACTCCGACAAAGCATTCGAATTTGTAGATAAAATTGTGGGCGGCACCGTTCCCCGCGAATATATCCCCGCTGTAGAGCAAGGCATCCGCGAGGCCATGGCCTCGGGCATCATCGCCGGTTATCCGGTACTGGGCGTGCGTGCCACCCTCTACGAAGGCTCCTACCACGATGTAGACTCCAGCGAAATGGCGTTTAAAATCGCCGGCTCCATGGCCTTCAAAGAAGCGATGCGCAAGTCCGACCCCGCCCTCCTTGAGCCTATCATGAAAGTAGACGTAACCGTACCCGAGGAATACATGGGCGATGTCATCGGCGACATTAACTCACGCCGTGGCCGCATTGAAGGCATGGAAGCGCAAAACAACGCGCAAGTCATCCACTCCTTCGTACCCTTGGCTGAAATGTTCGGATACGCCACCGACCTGCGCTCCAAAACACAAGGCCGCGGTATCTACAACATGGAAGTCCACCACTACGAACCCGTACCCAAGAGCGTACAAGAGAAACACTTGGGCATGAAGAAGGACCAGTAAGCAATTTACCAAGATATAAAATAAAAATCGCCGAAACCCATCGGCGATTTTTTATTTGCAAAAATTAAATGCTAAACATAAGAAACCTTACGTACATGGTATGTGAGGAGTATTGATAATGCGACGGTTGCCACATAGAAAACTTGAAAAAAATATTTTTCAAAAAATTAGTGCGCTTTTTGAATTTTGACCCTATTAATAGGTGTAAGCCCTTTTCGCTGGGAACAAACCGTACAAAGAGGGTGCTGGCAATTGGAAATAAAAATGCCCGATATACCGCGGTCATTTATCGCCAACAACCATGCCAAGCGCATCTTGGCACACGCGGTGGATGAATTTGGATTTGAAGAACGGCAAGTCATTTATTACTACTGTTACTTGTCTGTTCCTGTTCAAGGCATTGCGTGGTTGTTGGAAATGACCGAGCCGCACGTAATCAGTGTGTTGGGGCTATATAGCGCACGGATCATAAATTTGCTGGAATTGTTCAAAAAAGTATTGCCCCACGACAGTAACGATGAAATCAGCATAAAAGCGATACTTACATAGAGGTGTGCCATCAAATCGATAAGCAATGACTTTAATAATTTAATCGCGCGTTACAACGAGGGTGACGCATCCGCTTTTGATGTTATCTACAAGCGTTGCGCTACGCCCTTGGCTTTCTTATGCCAAAAATTTTGCGATAACAAAGAAGACGCGGAAGAAGTGATGCAAGACATCTTTGTCATCGCCTTCAAAAAACCGCGCGACCTACGCGGCGATACCCTGCTTGCTTACTTAAAAAAAATTGCTATCCACGAATGTTTCCGCAAGCGCAAGTCACAACGGCAACAGCAATCCTTTGTTTTGTTCTCGTTGGATGAAGACATGATGGATATCCCCGACGCAGATGAAGATTTCCTACCCGAAGAATCGCTTCGTAACAAAGAACGTCAAGACGAATTATTACAAATTATCAACTCATTATCCAAAGTTCAGCGCGAAATGACCTACCTTTATTATTACTTCAATATGAATGCAGAAGAAATTGCCCGTTTGTATAACTGCACCAGCAGCACCGTGCGTGCCAACCTGCACCGCGCTCGCCAAGCCATCAAAAATCGGCTGGAAGGCAAAAAGAAGTTTGCAAGCAAAAAAGCGGCACCCGCTGTACTGGTGGCACTGGGTGCGCTGTTTTTTGTCGAAGAGCAGGTATTTGCTGCAAGCTACTTACCCGCAACCGCAGGCAGTACAACGGCAGCAGCCGCCGCAACGACCGCAACGCTTTCCGTCAGTTCTGTCATTAAAGGCTGCATTGTTGCGGCTTGCTTGGTGGGTGTGGGCGTCATCGGAACTATCCTGTATTTATCTACGGACGACGCTCCAACCTCAGAAATTCAACCCTATTATGAAATCGTTACAACACCCACAGAAGACTCTACTGCAGAACCCCCCGCCACCATTGTTTTACCGCATATCACTGTCATTGATGAACCGCCAACGCCCGCCACAGCAGCGCCTAGTACTGAAGCCTTATCGGAGGAGCCTGCTCCTACCGAATCACCCATAACCGAGCCACCTATAACCCAATCACCGATTACCGAACCAGCAGCAACCCAGCCGCCCGCTACCGAACCACCCATAACCGAACCACACATAACCCAGCCGCCCGCTACTGAACCCCCCATAACCGAACCACCCGAAACCCAACCCCCCATAACCGAACCGCCCCCCACCGAGCCCCCAGAAACCCAACCACCCCCCGCCGACCGGACACAAGCCATCCTTGCAAGCTTGGCCGTTGCCACCACGCCTGCGGACGTTGCACGCATCATCACTTACTACGGTTTTGCCGACAAAGCGGTCATGCAAACCCGATCGGGCACGACATTTCAATTTTATGTATTGGACGATGGCAGTGGCGATATCTTGGTGGGTACGGGGGTGCAAGCAGATGGAATGGGCTGGCACATGCGGTTTGACCTTTTCCCCGCCGGGCAAGCACCCACAGATGTAATGCAACGCCTGCTTTTCATGGAATACCTTTAACCTTGGCTTTTATGAAGCTACATATATAAGGAGGAAGTAAGAATGAAGAAACTGAGTACAAAACGGAAAATTGCCTTAATAATGGCATTTGTCCTGTTTACAGCAACACTGGGATACTTTGCGTTGGGTTATGACGACCCACAAAACTCCCTCACCCCCCTCGCCGATTTTAACGATGCAAGTGTGACATCACCCCCTGCAATGGGGGTCGTGCCGTTCGGCGATGGTTTCAGGGTTGATTTTGATAACAACCACATCAACGCCATTACGGAGCCGGGGCATCACTTCCGTGACTCTATAATAGTGGGTAGCGAAACAGTACCCATCAATGCGGGTGATGTACTGGGCGAGGGCATGCCCTTGCAGCCCGAACGTACCGACCTGCATGTATTCATGTCATGGAACACCGAACCCGACGGCTCGGGCGATGTGTTTGACGCAAACACGCCCATATACGGAAATAAAATCGTGTACGCCCAATGGGGCTGGCGCATCACGTTCAGCGCGGGTTCGGTACCCGCCAGCGTAATAGCGGCATTAACCGGCATCGGCGATATAAGTACCGACCCCGGCAACCCCAATAACTGGGGGCACCGCGATATTTACGTACCCGAAGCAGGCAGCACCACCATCAATGGGTTGGCGGGTGTAGCATGGCCCAACGACCCGCCGGAGGGCATTCACCCTGGATATGAATTTAACGGATGGCGCACGTCCATCGGCAATGTAATCATAGATGGCGACAGCGTAATAACCGGTACGATTTTCTTGGTGGCGATTTGGACGCCGATTGGTGCCGTGACGGTTACCTTCAGGCCTGAACCGGGTGCTTGGCATTCGGGGCATAACAATTACCGTTTTGCGATTCCCGGATTATCCATCGCAAATTCATGGTTAAATCCGCATTATCTTAATCATGAATTTTTATACCAACGTGCCGCTCCCCGTGCAAATCTAGCAAATGCTACATTACAAGGCTGGTGGACAGAACCATTCGGTATGGGAACACGTTTTTCACCACCAGGTCGCGCAACATTGCATGCGATGTCCGGTTACAACGAACCGCGTGACCGGGCAAATACCGTTGTTCTTGAAGATATGACCGTATATGCGCATTGGGTATTCCGCGCCGTGTTCGAACCCAACGGCGGCGATTGGCGAAACCCGGATATTTTGCCCCCCGCAACCGGAGGAACCAACGCCAGCCGAAGCGCACGCCGCGGCAGAGATGTACGAATCTTTGATACAGACGGCACGCCACTAACGGGGCAAACTATACGCACACATGGCCGAAACGCAACCAACCTTGGCGGTGCACCGCAAAACGTTGTTAATGATGAAACACAATACCACAACGGTAATGTGCCTATCCCCCGCAGAAACGGCCACGTGTTTAATGGTTGGGATGCGATTGTTGGCGGCTCCGTTGTTCAGTCGGGATTAACACACGATGAAGTCGCCGATTGGCCCATGACGCAAAACATTACTTTCCGCGCTATGTGGACACCTATTCCCGAATCGGTAGAAATTATATTCGATTCCAACGGGGGCACCACCGCCAACCGTATTGTAACCATCCCCGATGGCAATAGCGTAATCGTTTCGTTGCGTCCGGCACCTAATGCGGTTGCATGGCCGTCTGTGCCGGTTAGGGCTGGTTATGTATTTTTGGGTTGGTATCAAGCAATTGACCCGGTCACCAACGAAGGCATCGGTAACCGATTAAATAACGCAACCATCGTTTTTTATGAAAATCCGCCCGCTTTACCATGGCCTACCGATGGGCGCAATCCCATCCAAGCCGATTCACCCTTGCTATCAGATGAAGGTGTACTGCTTAACCCAACCCTAACGGTGTATGCACGTTGGGTACCCAACGTGCCGGTGACTTTTGACCGCAACGGTCAAGGTGCAGTTACAACGATTAATTTTCCCGTTGGATACAGTCAATTGACGGCGGGTCAAATCCGTCGTGATACCGCTGGTAACAGTGGCGATACTTTCAATGTCGGAAGCCTGTCTGGCGCGCCCAGCGGAGCACGTGCCAACCAAGTGCCATTACGTTTTTCTCAAGGGGTATCCGGATTAACCGCTCATGGGCAAAGCGGAAACTCAACCACGCATCATGCGGCATGGAATTCCGAACCGGATGGCACTGGGTATACCTTTGGCCGCAGTACGGTTGTTACCGGCCCTAGGACGGTATACGCCACATGGACGGGCGTGGTTACATTTAACAACAATCACGACAGCTTCAGCAACGCCAGCAATAGTCAAATGGTTAGACAAGTAATTGCCGGACAAAGCATTGAAAGTAATAACATTGCAGAGTTGATGTTTGGCGTGGGTAGTAATCCAAATACACAAATGGGCACCATTCATCGTAACGGCGCGCCATACAACAATGTTGTTTTGATTTCTGCGGCACAAATGGCAAGGCAGCACATCCTCCCTTGTGACCCTGCAGCCAATTGGGGTGCATTCCAATTGGAAGGCTTCGTATTTTTGGGTTGGTACACGCACCCCACGGAGCGTAACGATGAAAACCGCTTCACCGCGCAAACCATCGTGCATGAAAACATGCAAGTATACGCCCATTGGGCAGACGCAATTGTTTTTAACTTGGGTGGCGCAGCAACGCACCCTAACGGTGTAGCCTGGCTAGCGGCTAACAACAATGGCAGGCTAGAGGACGTACAAGTGTTGAGCCCCCCACAAAACTTGACTCAACAAGGCATCGTAATGCCGCCCAACCCCACATGGCCGGGCCGTACTTTCCGTCATTGGAATACATCACCCAGTGGCATTGGTGGCTTAATATTTGATGCATCTACCCCTGTGGCGCAATTCTTTATGCTTCACGCCATTTGGAACGTGGACGTTGTTTTCCACCCCGGCACAGGTGTATTTGATCCTAGTATGGTAACGGCACCCGCGCAAGTAGCGGGCCGCCCCGCCAGCGACACAGTGAATATCAACCATGTATTCAAGCAGGATTGGACGTTCCACAGTTGGAATACGGATGCCACGGGTGCGGGCATGGGCAATATATACTTGCATTCCACCCCCATCTACGGGCTGGATACGGGTACGCTGGATTTACATGCCATGTTCGCCGGACGTGTCACGTTTGACTTGAATGGTGCGGGGGCTTCCTTCGGCGGCATGAATCAGCCGCCATCCCCTATTAATATCGTGCAAAACCGCACCGCCAACGGCGCAACTGTGGGTGGCATCACCAACCCCAACTTCCCCGATCCCACACAAGTGAACCGCCCCAACTATACGTTCATCGGTTGGAATACCGATGCCAACGCAAATGTTGATACCGTAGGCGGCTGGTTCGACGAAACTACTTTGATGACCATGGGTAACATCACCGTATTCGGTATATATGCAGCCAATATATATAATTTAACTGTGGCCAACAGCCCTTTTGGCTTGGCCCACGTCGGCCAAACGGGCGTATTGGGTGGCGTAACTACCACGCCCTTGACCCCCGTAGTGAGCACACACAACGCACAATCCGGCAGGGGTGTAACCCTCACTGCCGGTACGGTAGCGGGCTACACCTTCATCGGTTGGTACCGTGGCACGACCCCCCCGGCGGATTTCAACAACATCCCCGCTGCCAACTTGGTGACAACCAACGTCTACATCTTCGCCATGCCTGCAGCCAATGTGTCGTACATTGCCCTGTGGCAACCGAATTCGGCTGTTCCTGTCGCCATCAACGCCATCAAACGCGTAGAAGGCGCAAATGCACCCAATTTCACCTTCGGCTTCACGCTAAGACAAGTGGCCAATGCCGCAGGCGATTATTTTGACGGTACACCCATCATCCAAACGGTATCGCGTATAACCACTGGCGCGGGTGATTATAATTTCCACTTCGTCATCGACAATCTGCTCGCAGGCACACACTTCTTCAGCATCGCTGAAACGGTATATGACGCAACCAACCCCAATTGGAACAACGATACCGTCGAGCGCATCGTAACCGTTAATGTGGCCGGCAATCCGCTGGCAGCAACCGTAGCCAATTGGGATTCGATCTTCACCAACACGTATACCTACGTACCCGCAACCACCACCCCGGCGGAAACGACCCCGGCGGAAACGACCCCGGCGGAAACGACCCCGGCGGAAACGACAGTGCAACAAACAACGGCGCAGCAAACGACAGCGCAACAAACAACGGCGCAGCAAACGACAGCGCAACAAACAACGGCGCAGCAAACGACAGCACAACAAACAACCACGCAGCAAACGACAGCGCAACAAACAACGGCGCAGCAAACGACAGCACAACAAACAACCACGCAGCAAACAACGACACAACAAACAACCGCGCAACAAACAACCGCGCAGCAAACGACAGCACAACAAACAACAACACGGCAAACCACAACACAACAAACAACCGCAGCGGCAACCACCGCTCCGGCGCAATTAATTAAAACACCCGATCGCATGACGGCAGTCGTCGGCGAAACCATTAACTGGACGTTGAACGGTTTCCAAAACTCCACGGGTACGGAAGTTGCCAACTTCACCATTGTTGACATACCCGGCGTGGGTCTTAACTTCCGATCCGGTTTGTTACCGGCCTTCACCAACGGCGCGGGTGTAACCTACGAAATCCGCTATATGCGTGCAGGCGAAACCCAATGGCGTGTGTTGCAAACCGGCATCAACGCTGCTAATCCGCACAGCTTCTCGCTTCCGCAACCGGGCAACCTACACTACACCGCCATCGGTTTCTACTTTGGCAACGTGCCCGCAGACTTCGCCTTGGGTAGCGAAATTGTGTTGACCTTCGTGGTCGGTAATGCACCCAATAATGTGCTGGTTAATAACTTTGTATTCAGCTTTGACAATATCCAATATGACGGTTATAGCCCTTACCGGCCTATCGTCGTGACACCCACCACACCGCCCGTTGCAACAACGACCCCCGGCGGCAGCGGCACCACTTCAACAACAACCCCCGGCGGCACCATCCAAACATTCCCGCTTGCCACCACCACGCCACCCCACGCCGCACCCACCGCATCCAATCCCACAAACACCGGTACCACCAACACCCCCAACGTCACCCCACCCTTCGGCCCGCCGGGCACCGGCAACCATGTACCCAACGGCATCGGCACCGGTTACTTTGAACTCGACAACCAAGGCGTACCCCGCGGCGCTATAACCATAGGCGCACTGCCCCAAACGGGTATCATGGACAACATCTTGTGGCTGGCTTCCGCCCTCTTTGTCGCCCTCTCCGCCAGCCTGGGCACCCTAACCTACATGAGAGCCAAAAAACGCAAACGCGGAGGTAACCTATGATGAACCTAGCCAAAATGTCCACCAACGGACAAATCACCGTACCCGCAGAAATCCGCCGCATGCTAAACGTCAAAGCCGAGGACAAAATCGTCTTCCTGCAAAACGAAAACGGTGAAATCATCGTGCAAAAACTAAACGTAGCCAACCTGCGCAAGTCGCCGGTGCTAGACACCAACACCGCCGTAGGTTAAACAATAATTAAAGAAGTAGAATAATCGGGGGTTGCTTCATTTGCATGAGGCAACCCCCGATTTGCATTGACAAATAAAAAAGGCCCATGCAAGTATTCACCTGCATGAGCATGGTTGATAAGCGTAACCTCATGGCTTGAGGTACGCGGATGGTTCATTTGTTTCTCTTGCCGGTGGCAACTGTGAAGCATTGCCAGTGATTGCGATGAATTCGTAGTTGCCGGCTTTTTATTAAATTTTATGTTTGTTGCAATGATTCAGGCGGGCAGCCCATTATAGTACTTCCTGTTGTTGACTCTCTCTGGCCAGAGGTTTTTGTGAGTCTGTAGTCCGGTGGTAACGATTCGATCCTTAAGCATGTGAGTTACGGGATGCACGCAGGGACGTTTGCATACGTTTGTCGGGAGAGCCGTGTGTACATGTGCGGATGTCTAGGATACGCCGATGACTTGGACGGAGTATAGCATGGGGGTTTAACGCGTTTCTAAGAGTCTGCGTAAATAATATGCAAAAATTACGTTCGGTTTATGTGCAATATGTACAATGACAAGTGTTCTCATCTTTCTTCGCCGGTAGGCATTCAATGAAACATAAAAAAAGAGTCGCCCCTCGGACAAGGGTCGCGACTCTTCAATTGAAGAAACTGATTAAAATACCATTACGTGCGCTCGTACAACTTCTTCTGGATGCTGCGCAGGAAGCCGCAAATCCAACGGTTGATGGCGGGGTTGACGGAAGTTTCGTCGTTGTTGACGGCAAAGATGGTGTCTACATCGGTCATGTCGTAGAAGTACAGCATATCCACTAGGCGCAATACGTCCAATAGGAAATTACTGAACACGACCTCGGCGCTTAGGTTGCCGTCCAGCGTAATGACATCGAAGAGGTCGGGTCTAGTTTTCACTTCTTCCATAACAATGGGATGCAGCAGCATATGATCTTGGTGGCGTTTGTATACAATATTTAAGTTATCATCGGGGCGTTTGCGCGCCAGCAGACGT